>Ga0302326_10000761_pt1 | contig 84972 bp, 75 predicted proteins | sample Palsa_T0_3_FD_202264 | JGI IMG/M metagenome (GOLD analysis project Ga0302326, IMG submission 202264) | Peat permafrost microbial communities from Stordalen Mire near Abisko, Sweden - Palsa_T0_3 | ecosystem: Environmental > Terrestrial > Soil > Palsa > Peat permafrost | place: Sweden: Abisko...
GTTTCGTGGGTGGTTCTAGTCGTGCTGGCGGCTTTCGCTGTCTCGGCGGCGGTCCAGAATTCGGCGACCCAGAATTCGGCGACTCAAGCTACGGCAGTCGAGGCCACATTGGCCCGAGTGACGGCGTTCGAGCTCGATCCCGCGCAAACCTCCGTCAAGTTCACTCTGGGAGATGTGCTCCACACCGTGCATGGAACTTTTCGTTTGAAGCGCGGAGCACTGCAATTCGATCCGGCCTCGGGAAAACTTTCAGGCGAGATCGTGGTCGACGCCACCAGCGGCGAGAGCGGCAGCGGCATGCGCGACCGCAAGATGCACAAGGAAATCCTAGAGAGCGATCGATATTCTGAAATTGCTTTTCGTCCCGACAGAATTGAAGGCGCCGTCGCGAATACAGGAAAGTCTTCGGTCAAGGTCCACGGCATGTTCAGCATTCACGGAGTAGACCGCGAAATTCTGGTACCGGCCGAGGTGGAGATTTCCGCAGATCATTGGACCGCGACCGTGCACTTCACCGTCCCCTATGAGAAGTGGGGGATGAAAAATCCGAGCACGCTGTTCCTGCGGGTCAACGATTCGGTGGAGATTGATCTGGCGGCGGGCGGAAGTGTGGCGAAACCGGCTGCAGTCAATTCTCAATAACCGTCCTGCGGGGCGATTCCTTTTCCTTCGGTGCACTCGTAGCAGCGGCCCGCCGCGAGGTTCTTGTATTCTTCGCTTCGTCCGCTGGGCCAATCGATGACTACACGTTCGATGCGGTCGCGCTTTTCCAATCCGAACGTTACGGGAAGTTCGGACTGCGACAAGTAACTGGAGCCGCCTTTCACCATTCGAGATTGCTTCAGGCCGCTTGCAAACACTCGCACGATGGCGCCGATCCCGTCGCGGTTCGACTTCGTTCCTACCAAACGAAAACGGATGCTGCGGTTGCCACTGAGCAGATCGTTGCGATACAGATACGCTGGTCCGTTGTTGGTGGTGAGCAGAAGATCGAGATCGCCGTCGCGATCGAAGTCGGCGAAGGCAAGTCCGCGACCGACTTTCGGCTGCTCGAAGCCTCCGCCGATTTCTGCGGCAACATCGCGAAAGCTTCCCTTGCCGCTGTTGAGAAAAAGCTGGGGCGGCTGCGCGTATCCGACATTGCCACGAATGTTGCGCACGGTTTCGTCGATGTGTCCGTTGGCCACGGCGAAGTCCAGCCATCCGTCGAGGTTGGCGTCCAGAAAGGCGCAGCCAAATCCCAGGCTGTTTCTGGAAGCCAGGCCCACTCCTGTCTGCGGCGCGACGTCTTCAAAACTCTTGCCGCTCATGCGGTAGAGGCCGATCATTTCGTTGTCGAAGTTGGTGATCGCGACTCCCGGCTGACCGGAATTGTCGAAATCGGCCACGTCGACACCCATGCCTGCGCGGGCCTTGCCTTCGCTACTGAAGGCCAGTCCGGCTTCCACCGCAGCATCCTTGAACGTGCCATTGTGCTGATTGCGATAGAGCTTGTTGGGCTGAGTGTCATTGGCCACGAGTACATCGGGCCAGAAGTTGTGGTTGCCCTCGTTATTTTCGAACAGCGCAACTCCCAGTGATTTCGAACTGCTGTCGAAAATTCCGCTTGCCGCGGTGACGTCTTCGAACGTGCCATTGCCTCGATTGTGAAAGAGCCAGCACGTGGCCCCGCGATACGCTTCCGGAGTGCAGTATGACTTGTGTTTTCCGTCCAGACTGCAGAATACGTCGTGCTCGGGCGACCACTTCACGTAGTTGCATACAAAAAGATCGAGCAAGCCGTCGCGATCGTAGTCGAACCACATGGCGGAAGTGCTGAAGCCCTCGCGCTTTCCGAGTCCACTGGTGCTGGTGACATCGATGAACGTGCCTTTGCCGGTGTTGCGGAACAGCCGGTTCTGCCCCACGCATGTGATGAGAATGTCAGGAAAGCCGTCATTGTTGTAATCACCTACTGCCACGCCCATGCCGTACATTTCGACATCGAGCCCGGCGCGCACCGTAACATCGGTGAAAGTGCCGTTGCCGTTGTTGTGATAGAGGCGCAGCGTGGAGCGGCGTTTCTTGTGGCCGGGCCAGTCGGTGCCGTTGATCAGCAGAATATCTTGCCAGCCGTCGCGATCGTAATCCAAAAAGGCACATCCGGAGCCGAGAGTCTCGGGCAGAAACTTTCCGCCGAAAGCTCCGCTGTTGTGCTGGAACTGGATTCCGGACGGGCCGGTTACGTCGGTGAAGTGAAATCCCGGAGACGCCGGGGCTCCCGCCTGCGTCTGCGCCGTCAATGCCCCTAGTCGCGGCAATCGCAATGACGACGCCGAAGCCAGTCCTGCCAACCGCCATAGAAAAGACCTGCGATCCACCGAACGTTTCACGGAACGCTCACCAGCCCGGCGCGAATCGCGTAGACCACCAGTTCCGCGGTCTTATGAATCCCCAGGGAATTCATAATGTTAGCGCGATGAACGGCAATGGTGTTGGCGCTGAGATCGAGTATGGCGGCGATTTCTTTGTTTGACTTGCCGTCAACGATCATCTGCAGTACTTCCAGTTCCCGCTGTGTAAGTGCCGAGTTGCGTTCTCCCTTCAGCACCGGCTGCTGCTCGATCTGCGGATCGAACACCGTTTCTCCAGCGGCCACCTTGCGGATGGCGGCCCCGAGTTCCAGCTCGATTGCGTTTTTGAGAATATATCCCTTAGCTCCGGCCTCAATCGCCTGCCTTACCCAAGTGTTCTCGGTGTGCATGCTGAGCATGAGAACCGCCGTGTGGGGGGCATCGTCGATGATTCGCCGCGTGGCCTGCAGGCCGTTCATGCCCGGCAGCGCGCAATCCATGACCACAACCTGAGGATGCAATTCTTTCGCCAGCTTGATGGATTCCTCGCCGTTGCCCGCTTCGCCGACGACTTCCATATCGGGTTCATCTTCCAGCATGCGGCGAAACCCGCGGCGCACCAGGCTGTGATCATCTACCAGCAACACTGAGATCTTCTTTTCCATAAGACTCCGCTTTCTCCCTCGGGACGCTCAGATGCACGCGGGTTCCACCCTCTGGCGGGCGCGAAAAAACAATCTGCCCGCCCATTAATTCGGAACGCTCGCGCATCGCGACCAACCCAATGCCGCGCTTATTTGGGCGTTCCGCGAACCCGACTCCATGATCCTCCACTTCCAATTCGAGCGCATCGGCCAGGAAACGCAAACGCACCCATGCTGCCTTCGCGCCGGAATGCCGCGCCACATTGTTCAGCGCTTCCTGCGCGATGCGGTAGACATGAACGCCGGCGTTGCCGTCCACGGGAAAGGGCACACCAGCTTTCTCGTAGGATATGGTAATTCCGGTCTGTCTTTCTATAGTAGGAATGTACCAGTCGAGCGTGCTCTCGAGTCCGGCTTCGTCGAGCATCACAGGATGCAGCGCCTGCGAGAGGCTGCGGACATTCTCTAATGTGGTTTGCACCGTCTGCAGGACTTCCTGCAGGTCCGTCCGCAGCGACGAACCCTCGGGTGCGTGGGTTCCGGCGCGGCGCAGCATCGAGCCAACCGCGGTGAGAATCTGGCCAAACTCATCGTGCAGCTCGCGTGAGATGTAACGCAGGGTGGATTCCTGAGTGGCAATCAGCTTCTGCGCCAGCTCGCTGCGGCGTTCGGAAACCTCGGCAAGACGCCCGAATAACCGCCGATTCCAGCGAATCACCGAAAGGCCGCTCAGCAGGATAGCCAGAAGAGTTGCCGCGAGAAAAACGTAGACCTGTCTCTGCACCCGATCGTAGATCTGCACGATGCGCTGGCCGGCTTGCTCCTCATTCTCGCTGTTTTGCACCAGCAAACGGGCCACGGCCGTGCTCAGCGCTGCCTGCCGTTCCTGCAGTGAAAGCTGGATCTGCTCGCGCGCCTCTTTCTCTTTGCCGTCGTGCGCCAGGGCGAAGACCCGGTCGACGGCGTCCCAGAACTGGTTGACATTTCCAGCGAGGAAGGCGCTTTGTTCCGGGGTTCGGCTGGCTGCGGCGAATCCTGCCTCCAGGCGCATGGCGTCGTCCAAGTCGGTGCGAATGCGCTGGAACTGCGCAGACCATGCAGTTAAAGGATAAGGTTCGTCACTGCTGACCATGTCGCGCATGGCTACGGCGAGCAGGTTGAGATCGTTCTGAATTCGAAGAAGCTGGAGAGAATCTTTGCGGTCGCGATCTACCATTTCGACCTGCAGGTGGCGCAGTCCGGTCACCTGCCAAGTGAGGTAGGCCGAATAGGCCACCACGGCGGACAGCGTAATGAACAAGCCCAGCAACAGGCCCAGGGTCGGCGAACGGTCCTGCGAAGAGGGGCGGGACACGCCCCGAGCATACAACGTTGGCGGGGGGCGTGTCACAGGGCGGCGGCCGTTCTTGTGGCGATGCGCATGTGGCAATGCGCATGCGACAATGCACATGCGACAATGCAGTAATAATGAAGCCAGACCACCCCCGACGGAGTCAAACAGTAGATTGAGTTCCCCAGCCAAAGAAGCCGCGAAGCCACCGAAGATCGAGCGACTGAAGGCCATGTGGCCCGAAGTCTGGAAGTTGATGCGTCCGCGCCGCGGACTGCTCGCCCTCGGCTTTGTGCTGATGGTGATCAACAAAGTCGCCGGGTTTGTGCTGCCGTATTCCTCGAAATATCTCATTGATAATGTGGTGACGAAGCATCAGACAGGACTGCTGCGGCCCTTGGTGTTGGCGGTTTTATTGGCGACGCTAGTGCAAGGCGTGACTTCTTTTTCGCTAACCCAATTGCTGTCGAAGGCGGCCCAGCGCCTGATTGCCGATCTGCGTGAGCAAGTGCAGGCCCACATCTCCCGCCTGCCGGTGGCGTTTTATGACGCCAATAAAGCAGGAGCTTTGGTGTCGCGCATCATGAGCGATGTGGAAGGCGTTCGCAACCTGCTGGGAACCGGCCTGGTGGACTTCGCCGGCGGACTGGTCGCGGCCAGCATCGCGCTCGTATTGCTGATTCGCATCAGTGCGCCGCTTACGCTAATTGCCGTTGGGTCTCTGGGATGTTTCGCGTTCGCCTTGAATAAAGCTTTCGCAATCATCCGGCCCATATTCCGCGAGCGCGGCAAAATCAACGCGGAAGTTACGGGGCGCCTGACGGAATCGCTGGGCGGAGTACGGGTGATCAAGGGATATCACGCAGAAGAACGCGAGGAGAAGATTTTCGCCGTGGGCGTGCGCCGGCTGCTCGATAACGTGATGCGCACTTTGACGGCGACGTCGCTGATGGGCCTTTCCGCGAGCGTGCTGCTTGGAGTAGTCGGAGCCGCCACCATGTATGTCGGTGGCCGTCAGATGACGGCCCACACCCTCACTGCGGGAAGTTATTTCTCCTACAACTTTCTGCTCGTGTTTCTGATCGCTCCCGTTATGCAGGTGGTGTCCATCGGCACGCAACTCACCGAGGCGCTCGCCGGTTTGGAGCGCACCCAGGAGATCATGCAGGAGCACCCGGAGGATCAGGACCCCAGGCGAACGGTGCCGCTTGACGACATTGTGGGCACGGTCGAGTTTGAGAACGTGATTTTCAGTTACGACGGGATCCACGACGTTCTGCGCAACGTCTCTTTCCGTTCCGAACCGGGAACGGTGACTGCTCTGGTTGGTTCGTCGGGGTCGGGAAAGTCGACCACGATCGGCTTGATCTCGGCTTTTTATGTGCCTTCGAAGGGTGTTGTCCGAGTGGACGGCGTCGACCTGAGCACGGTGCGGCTCGATTCCTACCGCACGCGACTGGGAGTCGTATTGCAGGAGTCATTTCTGTTCGACGGGACGATTCGCGAAAACGTTGCATTTTCGCGGCCGGATGCGAGCGAAGAAGATGTGATGCGGGCGTGCCGGATCGCCCGCGTAGACGAATTCGCCGAGTCGTTTGCTGATAAATACGACACGGTGGTGGGGGAGCGGGGCGTGAAGTTGTCCGGCGGCCAGCGGCAACGGATTTCGATTGCCCGCGCCATCCTGGCCGAGCCGCGCATCCTGATTCTGGATGAAGCCACTTCCAGTCTTGACTCGGAATCGGAACAGATGATCCAGCAGGGGCTTTCGTATCTGATGCAGGGGCGCACAACTTTCGTTATCGCGCACCGGCTGTCGACCATTCGCCGGGCCGACCAGATTATGGTGATGGAACAGGGGCAGATTGTGGAACGGGGTACGCATGCGCAGCTCTATGCTGCGCGCGGCCGTTACTACGACTTATACACGCGACAACATGGAGTGGAAGAGAATCTATTCCTGGCCCCGGGCGAGGGTGACGCGGTGGCAGTGAACGGCAACGGTGCTGAGCCGAAGAGCGGTGACGTAAAAGCCGGCGACGCATTGCGCGTACTGCGAGGAGAGATGCGTTAGCGCCTATGACAATGGTCCCCTCAGTTTCTTCCCCGCCCGGCACGCAAGCGATCCAGGTTGAGAATCTTTGCCGGCATTACCGCATGGGCGAAACTCTGATTCGCGCGGTCGATGGCGTGTCGCTTGGGATTCACGCTGGAGAATTCGTCGCACTCCTCGGCAGTTCCGGGTCCGGAAAGTCTTCCGTGCTGAACCTGATTGCGGGGCTGGACCGTCCGACATCAGGAAGCGTCGTTGTGCAGGACCGTGATCTGGCCAAACTTTCGCGCGAGGAACTTGCCAAGTACCGGCTGCACGTAGTCGGGATGGTTTTTCAGTCGTTCAATCTGATCGCCAGCATGACGCTCGCGGAGAATGTGGAACTCCCGCTGCGTTTCGCCGAGGTTGATCGCGGCCAGCGCTCGAAGCTGGCGCGCGAGGCTTTGGAGCGCGTGGGATTGCGGGCGCGCATGGACCATCGTCCCAGCGAACTTTCCGGCGGCGAGCAGCAGCGGGCCGCCCTGGCACGGGCCCTGATCAACCGTCCGCAGCTTCTGCTGGCCGACGAACCCACGGGAAATCTTGACAGCCACACTGGGACTGAAATCATGGACATGGTTCGTCAGTTCAACCGCGAGTTGGGAATGACCGTCGTGATGGTGACTCACGAACGCGCTCTGGCCGAACGCTACGCGCAGCGCATGATCTTCCTGGCCGACGGCAAGCTGGTCGATGATCGGGCCAACGACGATCGGGCCAACGATGATCGCGCAAACAACGACCGAGCAAATACATCCGCTGCCGATTCGGGCAAGCAGGGAGGACAGCTGTGAAGATTCCAGATCTCACCGAACTTGCTCTGCGGAATCTGCGCGAGTCGTTGCTGCGAAATTCCCTGACGACGGTCGGCATCTCGGTCGGTGTGGCGTCACTGGTAGCCATGCTTTCGCTGGGCATTGGCCTGCAGCAGTTATTTTCGCGGCGCCTGGCGAAGTCGGGGCTGTTTGACACGGTCCTGGTCACTTCCCACCGGGATATGCGCGCCATGGGCCGCGAGCGCGACGATGACCGCAGCGGGGCCAACCCGGGCGAAAGCCGCGTCCTCGATGAAGCGGCGCGAGTCGAACTCGAACGCCTGCCGAACGTACTCGAGGCTTATCCTGACATTCGCTTCAGCGCGGAACTCCGGTACGAGGACAAGCCGCATCTGGTGATGATCTCCGCTCTGCCCGAGTCCGCGAAATCCAATGACGCCTTTGATGGCATGCAGGGCGGTTTTTTTTCCTCCGATACAGCGTCGGAGGTTATCGTGCAAAAGGCGTTCGCTGAAGAACTATTGGGCAATACGCCACCTCGGGGAAGCGAAGAACCGAATGTGGCCGACCTCGCAAAACCATTGCTGGGCAAGGAATTGACCATTCATTACGCGCAACGCTCGGTGAGCCCTGCTGCGCCTTCACCGCCCCGTGCTGACGCGGCGAATTCGGATGATAACTCCCTCGCCGGGGCCGCATATTCTGTCGTTTCCCGCGAACAGAAAGTCAAAATTGTCGGTGTTGCCGATCTTGACCCGGAGAGCATGCGCGGACCAACGCGCGCCCGAGTGTTTCTGCCCTTGAAGCTGGCCGAAAGCCTGCACGTTATGCAGCTCACCGACCTGCGCGAGGTCGCGCGCGCGGCCAGCGATCAGCCAATCTATTCCTCGGTCAGCGTGCGCGTGAAGAATCCTGCGCAGATTCAGGCCTTGGAAGACGCAATCAAGAAAATGGGGTTCGGCACGTTCTCGATTCTCGATGCGAGCCGCGGTCTGCAGCAGGTTTTCCGAGTACTGTACGCGTTCCTCGGCATCTTCGGCAGCCTGGCACTGATCGTTTCCTCCATCGGCATCGTCAATACTTTGGTGATGGCAATTCTTGAGCGGCGACGCGAGATTGGCATCATGAAAGCCATCGGCGCCAGCGATGGGGATGTGAAAAAACTTTTCTTTGCCGAGGCCGGGGCCATGGGAATTCTCGGAGGCATCATCGGAGTCGTGCTGGGTTGGACGATCGGCCAGTTGATCAACTTTGGCACCAATCTCTGGCTCAAGAGCCAGTCCGTTCCGCCCGAACATTTCTGGGCAGTGCCGTGGTGGCTGGTTGCGCTGGCGATTGGATTCTCGTTCCTCGTCAGCCTGGTGTCTGGCCTCTATCCCGCGGGACGCGCTGCCCGGCTTGATCCCGTGCAGGCGCTGCGCTACGAGTAAACTGACCTGCATGATCGTCCCCTGCACGATCGTCGCCCGCATGTTGCGTGCCTGCATGATCCGTGCCATCAGGCTGGTTTGCGTTTTCGTATTAATCGCCGGAGGCTTGGCAGCCGCGCAGAGCCGCATCGACTGCGGCGCACTGAACAGCCGCATCCTCAAGCAGGTAGTCCATTATTGCGTGTACTTACCGCCAGGTTACGATGCGGGCGCATCGCTACATCCTGCACAGCGCTATCCCGTGCTCTATTTTCTTCACGGCCTCGGCGACAACGAGCAAACGCTCTTCAACAGTGGCGGCTGGACCTTGCTCGACGATCTGCACAGCCAGCATAAGATGGGCGACTTCCTCATTGTCGCGCCCGAGGGGCGGCGCAGCTTTTACATCAACTCGGCCGACGGTGCCGTGCGCTACAGCGATTTTTTCCTGCGGGAATTTCTACCGCAGATCGAAAGCAAGTACAGGATTCGCGCCGGTCGCTCGGCTCGCGCCATCAGCGGAATTTCCATGGGCGGCTACGGCGCCTTACGCTTCGCTTTCGCGCATCCTGAACTGTTCTCCGCGGTGAGCGCGCAGAGCGCAGCGCTGATCACGGCATCGCCGCAGGCCTTGGACTCCGCTTCGAAAACCGGAGCGCCACTGGCGGGAGTGCTGGGCGCGGTTTTTGGTCAGCCGATCAACGTGCCCCACTGGAATGCCAACAGCCCGTTTATTCTCGCGAAACAGAATGCCGCCGCGCTGCGCAAGCTGGCCATCTATTTCAACTGCGGCCAAGATGACAACTACGGCTTTGAAAAAGGAGCCGCTGCGCTGCACGACGAACTGCAAAAAGAAAATGTGAAACACGAATATCACTCCTACCCCGGCGACCACGGACTGGCATACTTCATGTCGCACTTCGACGAGGTCATGGAATTTCATTCCCGTGCGTTCGGCGAGCTGCCGCAGCACTGAAATTTATGGGTGTGTTGTAAACTAGCAAAAAGCGGCTGGGGCGGTCCTTTCGCAACCGGGCCCTTCTAGCAACATGGAACCGTCGGAGAGGTGGCCGAGTGGTTGATGGCTCCGGTCTTGAAAATTTAAAATCACCTTCCACCTACGTATTTCCAACAGGATACGAGGCTATTTTTTCTGCACAGACGGGGATTTTTGATCCATTCTGCCGTCTCAGTTAGAAGGATTGTTAGAAGAAAAGTGCCTGATTTTGGCACCGGTCAACAGGACCGGATTTTTGCTCGGTGTTCGCTGCGGGGTTGGTTGAGAATCAACCAAGATTTAGAATGGTTGTGAGGTGAACAATGGTTGACAATTTTGATGAGTTTGCGAAAAAGCGAGCGCAACAACAGCAAGACCGAGAGAAAGTTGAGAATGATACTAAGCCTGAATGGGTTGCGTTGAAGGGTTTCGCTGAAACACTCGCTCAGGATGGCAAGGGAGTTGACGGCTTCAAGTTTGAGTGGGTGCCTGATGCTTACGCACCTCGGTTGATCCTCGGTGCAGTTGCGGCCACGTTTCTAGAGCGGGAAAGAAACGGAAAACTTGTTGAATGTCGTGTTCATTTTGATAGGAAGCCGCTCGGCGCTAACCAACTTTGGATCACTGACGCACCTTTTGGACCTGAAGACTGGACGCTCACACCAACATCTGAAGGTGATGACAACCATTGGATGATTGCCGAAGTGAACGCGCAGCTACCCAATAAGAAATTGAGTTTTTCATCATCGGAGTTGGCAGGGAAGGTTGGAATCAAACTTGCTGAGTTGCTTGATGTCTACAACAAAGCATTTCCCAATTGGAATATACGTAGTTCGGCCTAGAGTGGGGCAAGGCCGGGGATGCACTCAGCAGAGTGAACCTGACCGGCCTTACACCCTCACCTACCAGAGCCAAGGCACGGATGCCGATGATGGAGTCACCCATCACAGGGTCACCCGCGTGTTCCTCGGGTACCAGATGTCAAGCCTGATGGGTTTTTGGTGGTTGAAGATTGTGGCTCTTGATGAAAGCCAAGAGCACCTGAATATCCTCGGTCGCATGGTTGAGGGCTTCAGCAAATTCAAGCAACTTCTCTTTAGCTTCATTCAATTCCTTTGTGTTCGTTTCCAACAAGTGCTGCGAGGTCTTGCACAGACTGATGAGTTCTTGTTGTTCTTCATTCAGCATTTATGCGCTCCTTTTGGTGAGTCTGAGTGAGTTGCTTGCGGTCAAGCTAATCTGTCCCTTGGCAACCGCCTTGCTCATCTTTGCCGCAAGATGGCTCAACGTATCTGCGCTGATGATGGAGCCATGAGGAAGGTGGAAGTGAACACCACCACCCGCTCCACCGCCGATACCCTCACGAATCTTCCCCATCGCTTGTTCATCATCAAGAGGCAACACGGCCTCGGTGGGCTTGTTTCTGTCTTCACCGATGATCGCCAACGTTGGCCCGGTAACGAGGCCACCACTCGCAAACTGTTGAACGCCTGACACAGTGCCACCGCCTGAGCGGTTACTTTGTGTGGTGTTGCTATTGGAAGTCTCGCTCTGAGCGGTACTGCGTGACCCGGAGGAACCACCTGCACCGGCCAACTCATGCCCTGCGGCACCGGCCACGGCTGCAACTGCGGCCATCTCACCTGCGGCAGTGAAATACGCGGCTGCACTGCTGTCGTTGAACCCAGCAAGAGCGGCGAAGCCTTCACCGGTGTAAAACAACGCCTTGACTGCGGCCTGCGAAGCGATCTGAGCCAACGATGCGGCAGTTGCTTTCTCAAGTGCCTGAGCAACATTGCCCTGCCCCATCACGATGGATGTGAAGGCACCCTCAATGTTCTTGCTTAGATCGTTGAATGCCGATTGTCCCAATGTGCTCAACTCATGGGTTGCATCGGCACCTTGCTTTAGGTCTTGTATGAATCCCTTCCAAGTTGTTTCGGTCTTTATTTTCAACCTGTCTTCGGTTTGCCCGAACTGGTCAAGCTGCTTTTCCAAGTCACCAATCTTTTGCTTGAACTCGTTGATGACGATGGTGCTTGTTCCACCTGCCGTTTTGTAAGCATCCAACGCGCTGATGGCTGTGTTGATTGAGGAAACCAAGTCAGACCGCAGAGTGATACCTAACGAGTGAGCGGCGTTCTGCATGGTGAGAATGTTCTGCACTGTCTGCGGCAACACAATATCAATACCGCCTGTTGCTTTGACATCGGCCTGCATATCCTTCAAGGTCGCGTTGAGGGTTGCCCGTTCCTTGTTCAACTCCTCTTGCACATCTGTTCCACGCTCCACCATCAGGACTTTTATTTGGTTGTTAAGAGCCTCAATGCCTGCAAGGTTGTCCTTGTTGTATTTTTCCTCTGCGGCCTTCTCCTTCTCCAAAGCAATCAACTTCACCTGAAAGCGGGCTTCGTCATAGTTGCTTTTGTCGTTGCCTTGGTTCTCGGCCTGATGGTAAGCAACAAGAGCTAGAGTTAAATCCTTCTGCAACGTGATCTGCTCTTTCAAGGCAGCAAGGGCCTTCTTGTCAGAACCCTTCACATCGGCCACCTTCTGCAACTCAATCTGCTTTTCCAACAGCGCAAGTTCTTCGGTGATGGCTCTTGCCCTAGCTTGCAACACCTCATCAGGCACCCGAAGATTCTCTTTTGACGATGCAAGATCGTCGTATTCCTTGTTGAGTGCAGCAACTTGGTCGGTGAGTTTCTGTAACGGGGTGCGCTCATCTGAGAGTGCAACCAAGGACGCTTGGGCCTTCCTAAACAAATCGCTCTGCTGTGCGATGAGAATGTTTTCCTTGATGATTTCAGCCGTCTGTTCCTTCATGGCTGCAGAGTAAATCAGCGTGCTGCCGATGAAGTTGCTAACCTTGTCCGTTGCCTGTACCAGTGCTTGCGCCAAGAACAGAATGGCGGTAGCAGAGAAGGCGGCTTCCATCGCCGCACCAACACCCGGCAACTCAGCAACAAAGCTGCGAACATGGCGAGGCAGGCGAATACCAAACTCTTCACCAAGCAACGCAACCTCAGCCCTTGCTTCGCGGGAAGACGCAACAGTTCTCTTGCCTGCATCTTCAACATCATCGGCTGCATTCTCAGCCTTCTTGCCTGTGTCTTCAAACTTGTCACCAAGGTCTTCCACGGCCTCGGTTGCAGGCTTGAACGCCTTCTCAGTGTTAGGCCCCAACTCATCAAACTTGGCATCAAGCTGCCTGCTGTCGCCAAGGAACCTCAGTACCGCGTCACCTGCATCAATCGCCATAAAGCCTCAATTCTGCCGGGTGAACCGGCTCTGATGGGGAAGCAACACACCCATCAATCAAATATTGTTTTTCTCAAAGAACAAGATCAACTCAGGCCCCGTCAGTTGCTTGCATCGCAACAACTCAGCCTGCAACTTGTGCATGACCACCCTGTGTTCAAAGAGAATGTTGAAAGCCTTGTGTGCGGCCCGGTGGAAGACCTGAAATAGCAATGATCCATACCCATCAGGAACGTATTGCGCCTGTCTCAGAGCCTTTACAATCTCTGATGAGCGCTCTGCGTCACTTTGCCTCTGACCGTTGGTTCCGAAGAAATGATTGAACGTGGAGACGCAACTATCTAAATCGCCCTTTGCCCCGATAAGAACGTCTTCAATGTCTTCGCCCCGGTCCAACTCAATAAACGCAGGTGCTAAGTTGAACGCGATCCAATTTTCAGGTAGTTGATAAACCTGTTCGACAACATCATCAGGACCGTATCTGCCGAGCGATTCTTTGTCAGGCACAATGCTTATGCTTTTATGTTTGAATCCCAACACATGAGCAACTACTGCATGTGCGGCTTCGTGCAACGCTGTCAACTGTTCACTCATGGCTCACCTCACTAAAATTAAAAGGCCCCGATGCGGTCGGGGCGATTCCGTGTTGATCTTTATGGACGGGTAGCAACAAGACCTGTCAGAGTTCCGCCTTGCCGTAGGCCCCGCTCTGCACGGTATCTGAAGTCCGTGATGGGTGTTGACCCCATCACGCGGCAAACTTGAGAAATTTAAAGGGGTTGGCCACCCATCACGATAAACCAACCCCTGTGTACACTGATCCACAGCTTTGACGGCCCTTTTGGAAGGGTAGGACGTAGACCCACCCACCATGTTGGTTAAAGGACCATCAGTCCCGCGTTGGATGTGCGGGCCGGTTTCCTTCCAACATGATTGGGCAAACTTGTTAAAGGGCGAGTTCTTTCTTGAGTTCCTTCAGACGTGGGTGGCCATCGAACTCTTTCAGGGCACGTGCAGCAAAGGCACTGTTGTTGGTCGCCCGCTTTAACTCTTTCTTTGCTTCAAACAACTCCGTCTCCAACTGCCCGATTCCGTACTCAAGGTACCGCTCCCCTCGAAGGTTGCCATTGGCCGCAGCCGTCTTTTTCTTCTTCAGTTGGTTGTCAAGGCGTTCCTCAATACCTTTGACATTCCCAGCTTGGTTGTTGGCGTAAATATCGGTGTTCTTCGCATCCTCGGTGAGGTTGTACAGACGATGAAGCAATCTGTTGTACTCAACTTGGGCAGGCAGGGGCTTGGGTGGGTTGGCGAGTTCACGCGCATCACGCACGGCCTTTGCGGTCTTTTCGTGTTGCGTGAAGTCAACCACCATCAAATTGGGGTCTGACTCTCTCAGTGCTGTTGCCACGAAACTCATTCTCGTTATATCGGTGTTTAACATGACTGCTCCTTGTCTCAGAAATTGAAAAGCGGTGATGGGTGATTGGTTGTTCAACCCATCACCTTGACGTTAACGCCTCTTGAGCGGCAGTTTCGCGAGAACCAGAGAGTCCGCCTCACTCAAACCACACTTGCGTGCAAAGTTGTACTCAACCGTTTGGTAGCGATTCAGACCCTCGGGCGCTGCTTTGGGTTTGAGGCCGAGGTACTTGCGCGTAGCATTCTCATTACCGTTGAACTGACTGAGCAAGGACTCAACCAACTTCTCTCTGCGTTGCATGGTCTTGTCAGTTTCGGTGATGGTGGTGCGACCGTCGCCATTCTTTTTCGGGATGTGACGGGCAACTTCTTTGATGGTTGCTTGCGGCCTCGGCTCAACACCGAAGAGGGTTGCATAATCACGCTTCGCCTCATCAATGTCTTCCACACTGCTGTTGTTTTTCACAACCGCAGCACCGGCCTCTGTGATTGATCGACCACCGGCCTTGACCTCTTTGATGGCCTGTTCAATGATGTTCAATTGAACCTCATCGGGCCTTCCCTTCAGACTCTCTTTGAGGGAGAACGCGGGCCAAAAATCAGACCACACTCCACCTTTCTCGGTAACAATTTCTTGCAGGCGGTCTAGGGCCTCTGCGTATTGTGTGTTGATGTTTTTCATGTTGTTTCTCCTTTGGCCCTTAGGCCGATGCTTCAATGTCGGTCGCCTCTGTGTTGCTACCAGTCTTCACCGAGGAAGCTTTCATCCTCGGGTTGATGTTGCTGTGAAACTTTGCGAAGTGCGGCTTCTAGCAACACAGTTTGGAATAACGGATGGTTGCGTGGTATGTACCGCTCCACCACGTCTGCCAACAACTCAAACTGTGTTTCCATTCGCCGTTGTGTTTGCTCATCGTGCCTTGCTTGCACCTTCGCGAGCCGTGCTGCCTCGCCGCTCGCTGCCATGGCCTGCAACACCGCAAGCACATCCTTGTCAGCGGTTATCATTGGGGTCACCGGCCTCAAGCGTGAGAGGTTCGGTAATCACTTCGGCCTGTGCAAAGGGAACGGGAGTCACGGAGAAAGTACCCACCTTTCTGTTAACGTGATTGCCGTCAGCATCTCTACCAACTACCGATGTCGTAAAGCTGATGGGTGTGTGCTTGTGCAGATGCTTTTCAACCACCGGCTTGCGTGCTCCGGTGAGTTCAATCACCGCCTTGGTGATGCTCAACACTTGGTCAATAGCCCCGAGGGAAAGCTTGCCGTCTTTGCGGTGCTTCTCTACCTCAGCAACCAACCCATCAAGCTTCTGTACCAACTCAGCACGAAGCAACTCAGTCTCGGTCATCGTTCTTTCTTTCAGGTTTTCCATTAAAAATCTCCGATCTAACGCAATTGTGTCTCGCGTCACACCAAACATCTTTGCCAGTTCAACGTTGGTTGCGTTCGGTGACTCACGCAACGCCTTCGCCACACCCAAGCGGCGATGGGTTTGTTGTTCCCTCAGATCACGCAGGTATTGTGTTGGGGCTGTCATCGAGCAACCGGCTTGCTGTCCAAGAATTTATTATGTTGCCTGTCCTTCCATACCTCAAGATCAAACTCATTGCCGTAAATCACCCTCACAGCGATCACGTTAGAGATGTTGCGAAGCCAACAAATCGGGCGCAACTGCTCATCCCTACTTGACCAAATGTGAAGACACAAAGGTTCCAAGCAATCATCATCCCCACAGGCACGCCAACCAATGACCGGGTATTCCGCGCACATGAATTCGGGGTCATCTTTCTGCGTGGAAGCAACGTACACACGAAACCCCGGTGCAGGGAACACAGGTCTATGCTTTCTTAGTTCTGCGTGTATTTCATCCACGATGTCTGTCAGGTCTGTAACGTCTAGATCACTCATGTTGTTTCTCCTTCTGAAATTGTTGAGGCCGGTGGTTGTGTTCCCACCGGCCTCTTACCTGAGAACCCGGCCTTAGGCGCTCTATGCTCAGGCAATATCAGTATCGAAAGTCTTCAACCATTCACCGATGGTTGACCTTGAATGTTTGCAGTCAAACTTCTCATTGACGGCCTTTACCTTCTCTTGCAACGAACCGTCAATGCTTCTTGCAAAATCAATCTTCTGTTGCTTCTCGGGGTCAGCCTTGCGACCGCCTTGCTTGCGCTGCTCTTGTAATGGGGTGCCCTTGCCCGGTTGCACAACCAACTTCATGTCACCTTCTTTATCAATCCATGGGCGCAACTCAACCTCAAAGTCTCCGAGGTATTCATCATCGTCACGTGCGTCGGTGCATTTGATGTACAACCGCACCTTCTCATCGTTGATCTTCAACACACCGAAAATGATGTCAGGGAAGGCCGCGAACTCGCTAGTTCCTCGCAGCACGTTCTGTGTGGTGATGTCACGCACATCCTTGAACGCTTTCGGGGAATGGTGAGCCACCCACACCGACCGAGCCGCACACCCCAAGAGGTTCAACAGCTTGTTGGAAAGGATTCGCTGCTCACCGGAGTTGTTTTCATCCCCATCAATGAAGCGAATCAACGGATCAACAAAAACATCCGCATCCTTCACGGCCTCAAGCAATCGTGGGTCATCCAACGCAAGCTTTTGAAGGCTTGATAAACTCTGCACAAACAACACCCCATCAGGATTGGTTGCCGGGTCATAGAGATAATCGAGCATCTGCAACTTCCGAAGTCTCTTGACCACACCGCGCAAGCCAACCTCAGGCACCAAATAAATGACACGCTTGCTCTGCGACACCTCAAAATAATCCAACCATGGACGGCCAGACAGCAGAGCCTTGATGAGGGATAGGAACAGGTAGCTCTTGCCGTGCTTTGGCAACCCACCCCAAATGCACATGTTGCCAACGTTGCATAGACCTCGTATAACGATCTGCACATTTTCAGGCAGTGTAAGGGCCTCGGTCTTGGTGTGAAAGGCAGAACGCCAATCCTTGCCAGTGCCATAGACATCATGCACAACCTCACGCAACTCATCTTCTAGCAGCGACAGACCCAAGTCCGTTTCAAACTTCGCATTCTCTTTTCGCATCGACGCAAGAGCGATTGTGACCGCCTTGCCTTGTTTCTTCAGTTGCCCGGCTTGGAATTTGATTTCACCCTTCAGCCCATCTTTTTTCGATGGGGTGGTGATTGGTTGAGTGCTCATGTCTTCCAACTTTCTTCCCAAAAAACAAAACCTGCCCAAGTTTGGCAGGTGATTGAAACGACGGAATGTTGCTAAAGACTAGCGGTTGTGATTGCGCTCCACGCTTGCGCCAATCTTTCTAATGCTCGCCCGAGTGATAACAAACTCTTCCCCCATCATCGGTTCCTTATCAAACTCAACCGTCTTTACCAACACGTTGAGCGTATCAACTTCCAACAGGATGCACGATGGGATGACCTCACCATCGTTGAAATAGATGGCAAGCGGGCACTTGGTTGCGCGTGCCAGTTGCAGGTACTTGTTAGGCCCCGATACTTGTTGGGCCGGGTGTCTCGGGTCATTGTTGTTCATTGCTATTCTCTCCACGTTGTGCTGCACAAAAAGCCGTGTACTCTGCGGCAGATTTCCATCCACGTCTCAGACACCACTCACACCAAGAACAATGCTTCTTCCCATCAACGATGTAGGGTTCATCAAGGGGATGGATTTCCTTGTCACAACCGGCACAGGGAACGGCTGAGAACACCTTGCCTTCGTTGTGGCGCTTGCGATGGTTGTCAGAACAGTACTTTGTGCCTGCACGTCCCCAAAAATCACAGGCACAAAAATCACACACCAATTTTAGGAAACCGGCACGCTTCCACTTCTGTTGCATTTCAAACAAGGCAGGAGAGTTCCTGTCAAAGAAGCTTGCGTCATCACCGAAGTCTTTGGTTGAATCAGGACGCAACGAGGAAAGTTGATGGTGTCTAGGTGGTTCGGATGGTAATCCGGCATCACGCAAGATGCCTTCCCAATATTCAGGATCATCTGTTGACTTACTAGGTTGTTGGGATGATGTCGCAGGATGGGTTGTCATGTTTGAATCTACCTTCTCTGCCCTTTTGAAGGTGCAGCTTTCTATTACATCTTTCGTTTGTATTGGTAAATCCGCGTCCTAGCAGATCGCCCTGACCCTGCAACGCTCGTAGCTGCACGCCAAGGACCGCTCTTTGCCTCTCATATCCAGTGGAAAATCCGTGACCTCGGCTGATCGCTAGGCCGGTAGGATGAAAAAAGTTGCAGCGTCCGCGTCCGGCAACTGTCCGCGAACAGTTCCAGTACGTTCGCGAACACCTGACATGATGGGGCACAACAAAGTGCCACCATCAGGTTCGGATTGTCGTCCATTAACTCCCAGAGTAGGGGTTTCCGGACAGCGGACAGCGGACAGGCCATGCACCAAGACCTTGCAGTTACAACTTGTAACACTCGCTGAGGGTGAAAAGTGACGTGCCTTGACGCAACCAAGCCACCCCTTAAGAACCCCATCACCGCCTGTAAGTCGTTGAAACTACGTGCTGCAACCGCTGAGGCAGGCCGAGCGGTGCGCGGTCAAAGTTAGAAAGCCTGTTAGAAGCCTCTGTAAGTTGTTGATTCCATGATGGTGTTTTTGGTGAAACGGTCATAAGAACCGGAGTCAGGCGAATCAACCCGGTGAGCCGTGGCCGGTCGCCCGGTGGGTCAGAATACCGGCCTCAGGATGGCCCGCGAAGGCCGTTTCCCGCTTGCTGCACGAACGAAAGCCGCCAGTGCGGTCTGGCGGCCAGGTACTGGGAGATTGAAGTTTGTTCATTATGTCGTTGGTGGATACCGCCTAATGACGGTGAGCAACTTCACCATGCGCTGTCTTTTCTCTTCGCGCCTCGTTGTCTCTGCCTGTTCTTCGCGCTTCAGTTCCTCAGCAAGAAAGTCGGTGATTCGTTCCATGGTGATCGCCCCTTGGTTCTTGAATTTGACTGCCTGCCAACCCCATCAGCTTCGCTCAGAGCCGAGAAACGGGCAAGATTACGTTTCAATTATTACGGCTGCGGTACTTAAAGTTTAACGATGTGCAAGGAATGCAATGTTAGTTTTCAACCTTGCTGCTGTGAACGTGGTGGGTGGGTCACAGCTTCGCTCATCGTTTTCAGGTAATTTGCTGCGTCATCCGTGTTCCGTTCTATGGCAACGACGCAAAGCATCAACTGAGAAAAAGCGATCAGCGGAATACCGGACAACACCGCAACAACGGCAACTGTGAAGCCCGCAAGTTGCACTGGCGGGCTGTTGAGGTTGATGCCATTCTGTAACATCAGAACGGCGGCAATGATACCGGGCACCATAATGCAGAACCCGACCACTGCTGTTAACTCCGCAAAGAAACGAAGCGCCCAGAAACGAAATGTTCTCTGCCAACGTGTCATCTGCCACCTCGCATTGCCACTGCATGTTATCAGGTGGTGTCAGCAACTTCGACACAGCCATCATGCCTTCGCTGAAGCCTTGGCCTCAAGAAGCTTCATCGCACTCAGAGCGCCTTCAGGCAACGCGCCTTCATAGTGATCTTTGGTGACGGCTTCGTCTTCGTGGCCCAACACATCACGGCCCGCTGTTGAGTTGCCGGTGATATTCCTCAACTCCGTACCGAGGCCGCGTCTACCCGCGTGGTAGCCCTTCCACGGCAACCCGGCATCCTTTAGCGTCGGCATGATGGTCTTGCGGGCAATGGTCATCATTCCACGATCAAACACCCACACCCCATCACCGCACTTCGCACGCCACAACTTCAGCAAACCACGGACAGGTTGAATGATGGGAAGTGAGCGAACGGATTTCTCGGTCTTCGGTGTACCAACGTTGCCGCGCACGATGGCTCGGCGGATGTGGATGTACTCACCATCAATGTCTGACCACTGCAAACCTTGTATCTCACCCTTCCTCAATCCGAGGAAGAACGCCAAGGCCATGATGAGTTGAGCGTCAACGTGGTCAACCAACGCGGTGATAACGTTCTCCATCTCTTCCAACGTGTAGTGTTGCGTTGCGCTGTTCTTTTTGGTGTACTTGCCGAGCACCTTGCAGTCGTGCCATGGGTTCGTTTCAACCTTCCCTGTGTTGACTGCGTGGGAGAACAGACCCGAGCAAAGGAATTTGATGTGAGCCACGGTGCGTGGCCGAAGTGTCTTTGCAAGCTGCGTGAGGAAGAGTGAGCCATCAGGGGTGCGATACTCGCGCAACGTCTTCTCACCAAAGTGAGGCTTGAGGTGTTTCAACCACACCTGTTGATAACCGAGATAGGTGCTCGGCTTGAGGTTGGCGGTGATGAATGGCAGGTAGGTCTGTTCCCAAAACTCGGTGATGGTGAGGTCTTCCTCCGGCCTGACCCCATCACTGGCATTGACCTCACGCATGTGATCTTCAGCCAACTCGCGCACGGCGGTTGCGCTCTTTGAGCCATGGCCGGTGGCGCGGTTTTTCTCGCACAGCTTATGCCAGATTTGCTTGCGCTCGCTGTCCACGGTGGTACGATAAACAACGTAGAAAGCCCCTGATTTCTCGACAATGGAGCCACGCTGATGACGCTTGCGACTGACGTGCTTTTTCGCTTCTCTGTAGATCGTTGCTGCGTCCATTGCTTCCCCCTAGCAACAGCGAATCAACCTGAGGGGATTTTACCAGAGTTAGACAAAGTTAGAAAAATCTCTGGTAACGTGTTGCTAAGTTGTTGATTATAAACGTGGAGAGGTGGCCGAGTGGTTGATGGCTCCGGTCTTGAAAACCGGCGTACCCGAAAAGGTACCGGGGGTTCGAATCCCTCCCTCTCCGCCACTCAGTCTGAACCTGCAGAGATCAGCAGTTCTTCCCTCGAAATCCGCGAAAGAAAGCAAACCGGACTACAGAGAACGGACCACTTAGCGGTGGGCTGCGTCAATATACCGCTCGGTCTGACCAACTACCACGGATAGGACCTCCCAAACAGTGATACCCTCGAAGTTCGTTGGAGGCTTATGTCTGACAGGCGCGCGCTTCGGGTGCTAGCACGGTTGGGTTTCACGGCGGGGCTGCTGGCAGCGGCTCTGCCGGCACTTGCGGCGAAGGGCGTGAAGCCTGTGTTTGGGCCTAATGTTCTGATCTTCGATCCGTCGATGCCATCGCATTCGATCCAGAAACAGATCGATTCGGTGTATGCGATACAGCAGCATAACGAGTTTGGGCCGCAGCGCAATGCGCTGCTGTTCCTGCCCGGAAGCTATTCGGTGGATGTGCCGGTGGGTTTCTACACCGAGGTGATGGGGCTGGGCGCGTCGCCTGATGCAACGCGGATCGCGGGCAACGTACATGCGGATGCGAACCTGGAGCACAACAATGCGACGACGACTTTCTGGAGAGCTGCGGAAGGGCTCTCGGTAGCGCCAGCCGGTGGCACGATGCAGTGGGCGGTCTCGCAGGCAGTGTCGTTGCGGCGCATGCATGTGCGCGGCGACCTGGTGCTGCACCAGAATCACGGCTGGGCAAGCGGCGGTTGGATGTCGGATTCGCTTGTGGACGGAAATGTCGACTCCGGCAGCCAGCAGCAGTGGATCTCGCGCAACTGCGATTGGAAGAGTTGGACGGGCGCAAACTGGAACATGGTGTTCGTCGGCGTAGTGCATCCGCCGCAAGGCGCGTGGCCTTCGCCACCGTACACGACGGTGGCGCATACGCCAGTAGTGCGCGAAAAGCCCTTCTTGCAGGTGAATGCCGCGGGCGAGTTCAGCGTACGGGTTCCCGGGTTGTACAGCGACAGCGCCGGCGTTACGTGGCGTGGCGGAGAAACGGCGGGAGAAACAATTCCGATTGAGCGGTTTTACATTGCGCGCCCAGACGTGGACACCGCGGAGACGATCAACGGGCAGCTTGCACTGGGCAAGGATCTGGTTCTGACGCCGGGAATCTACGAGCTCACCGCCCCGCTTCGCGTGACACAGCCGCATACAGTGGTGCTGGGACTCGGCTTTGCGACACTGCGCCCGGTGAAGGGCACTGCGGCGATGACCACAGCGGATGCGGACGGGATCGAGATTGCGGGGCTGCTTGTCGATGCAGGCCCGAGCGAATCGCCGGTGCTGCTGGAGGTAGGGCCGGAGGGAAGTCAGGCGCGCCATGGGAAGGATCCGATCACGCTGCACGATGTTTTCTTTCGCGTGGGCGGCGCGGGCGTAGGCCGGTCCAAGGTGAACTTGAGGATCAACAGCAACGACACCCTGGTGGACCATACCTGGATCTGGAGAGCAGACCACGGCGACGGAGTGGGCTGGGACCTGAATACCAGCCAGAACGGGTTGGTGGTGAACGGCAACGAGGTTACGATCTACGGCCTGTTTGTGGAGCACCACCAGCAATTCCAGGTCCTGTGGAACGGCAATGGCGGGCGGACGTATTTCTATCAGTCCGAGATTCCTTACGATCCTCCGAACCAGGCGAGCTATACGAGTGCTCCGGGGGTGAACGGCTGGGCCTCGTACAAGGTCGCGGATGGAGTAACGAGTCATGAGGCGTGGGGGCTGGGTGTGTACAGCGTCTTCACGTACCCGGATGTGGTGCTGACACGGGCCATCGAGACGCCGGACCTGAGCAATAAGAGCTTGGGCATTCGATTTCACGACATGATCACCGTGGCGCTGGGCGAACACGGTGGAATCAGCCACGTGATCGATGACACAGGCGAGGCGACCGCGATGCATCCCCGCGTGACGCCGAAGGTGACGAGCTTTCCCTGAGCGGTTGTGCAGAATCGCCCCTGGGGCGGGCGGATATTCCACCGATCAGTAGGGCAAGCAGTCACGTTCGCAGTAAACCGACCGTGGCTTTTTGGGACCGATGAGATAAACATCGCTTCGTTCTCCATCGCTTCAAACGGTGCACTAAAACTGACGGATTCGTTCTTGGCAGAGGCGAACGGAGGGCTGTTCAGTCTCTTCCTCGATCACACAGGATCGACGCTGTATACGGACTACTACACGACGAACAACGATTACCTTACGTACGGCATTGACCAAGCTAGCGGTCAATTGACGTTCGTCAACGATCTGGCCGGGGGGCCCTCCAATAACAGCCCAGTGAGTTTCGTCGGCAACAATGAGTTTGCGTACTCATCCAGTTGTTATCACTTCACGCCATCCATATACGGGGTGCAGCGTGCCAGCAATGGGGCGCTTACTTACCTGACCAGCAACCCACCGTTTCCCGCGGCTCCGTCCGGCGACTTCTGGTGTCCTTGGCTGGCCGCGGCCGATCCAACCAATCATCTGGCCGTTGCGATGCAACCGTTAACAGGGGACTGGGGAATCGCCGGTCCCTATCAACTCGCATCGTATACGGTGGACGGCTCCGGGAATCTGACGACCAGCGATACGTATGAGAGCATGCCGAAAGTTCTGGTGGGCACTGTCAACGACTATTGGATGTCTCCCGACGGAAAGTACCTGGCGGTGGGCGGAACGACGGGACTACAGATCTATCACTTCAACGAAGCGAATCCGATCACGAGGTTTACCGGACTGCTGACCAAGAATGAAGTGGACCAGATGTTCTGGGACAACGCTAATCACCTGTACGCGATCACCAGCACGGCGGGGGAGTTGTATGTTTACACGATCACGTCGAAGGGCGTGGCCCAGGCTCCGGGATCTCCGCACTCGATCACGGCTCCGGAGAACGTCATCGTGCTGCCAAAGTAGTCTCACGTTTTCTCTTGCCGGTCAGGGAAGAATTATATTCTGGGGTGCGGCTGAGCTGCGCCCCAGTCATTGAAAACCAAGAGCTTAGGTTTTGGCATGTCCGTTGCAACCTTTCTCTTATTCTCGTCACCTGAAAGAGATCAGTTCGTTGGCTGGCGAAGGAAAGGACGCAAAGGTTCGCGTCCTTACCGGTCGTCGGGCCACGGGAATTGCTCACGTCTTTCGTTCTTTGCTCTGAGTTCTTCGCGCTGGCTTGCGCGCTCTTCGTCTGATGACGCGGTCCGTGGGGATCGCGTCGCGTAGTGTCTGGTGGCTTGCTCGCGGTCGGAATCGCGCATCGTCGGAATCGCGCATCAGTGTCGCTGGTCGCCGTGTTGTCGCATGAGGTGGGCCGTCTCGCTCTTGGTGGTTTCGGAGAACGTGTCAGATGCGATTGCTAAGTGCTCGACTCATCGTATCGCTCATTGTCGGAGTCACACTGGTTTCGCTTTCCTCTTCATATTATGAGGTTCTGGTCGAAAAGCAGGGCTTGCGCAAAGATTTGGAGCGTCGCGCCGAAGTCTTGGGAGAGAGTCTCGCCAGGAACGTGGAACGCGATCTGGAGCGGGACGCTCAGCATACTCTGCAGCGAACCGTCGAGCAGTTTGCCAACCGGGAACACCTGGCTGGTTTGGCGGTCTACGATCCCCAGGGCCGTCCTATTGCCGTCACTACCAGCATTGAGCCGTTGATGGGGAAAGCGCCCGCCATTGTGCTTCAGTCTCTTAAGGAGAATCACGATAAGGAGGCGTTTCTGCGCAGCGGAATCGCGTCCATCCATGTGTATGCGCTGCCGCTACATCGGGGAGATGAACTCATCGGCAGTCTGGCGATCGTTCACGATACCGGATACATCCGGGCGGAGAGTCTGAGGATCTGGCGCCAGACTTTCTTGAGCGCGCTGGCGCACGTAGTTCTAATCGTGTTCATCACGCTGGTGATTGTGCGCTGGAGCATTGCCGGACCGATCGCGCGGACTGCCCATTGGATGAAAGTGTTGCGTACCGGGCGGGGTGCGATCCGGATCAAGGTGCCGGATCTCGAATTGTTTCGTCCGTTGGCGCGGGAAGTGGCGACGTTTGCCGAGAGTCTGAACACGGCGCGCTCCGCGGCTGAGTTGGAGGCGCGCCTGCGCGACAGCCGAGAATCCATGTGGACGGCTGACCGGCTCGCGGTGCACGTTCGTGACCGGCTGGAGGGCGGCAGGCTGTTCGTGGTTTCGAACCGCGAACCGTACATGCACATCCGGCGCGGCAAGTCGGTCGTACTGAATGTGCCCGCCAGTGGCCTGGTCACCGCGCTCGAGCCCGTGCTTCGCGCCTGCGATGGAACCTGGGTCGCGCATGGGTCGGGCGACGCCGACCCGGAAACGGTGGACGCGCAGGACCGGTTGCTGGTTCCACCGGACGATCCGCGCTATACACTGCGCCGAGTATGGCTCAGCAAAGACGAAGAAGAAGGTTATTACTACGGGTTTGCCAACGAGGGGTTGTGGCCGCTGTGCCACATCGCGCACACGCGTCCGCTATTTCGCGCCGGTGACTGGCAGCATTATCAGGAAGTCAACCGAAAGTTTGCGGATGCGCTGCTCGAAGAAATGGAGAACATCCAGCGCCCGATCGTGCTGGTGCAGGATTATCACTTTGCTTTGCTGCCGAGGATGATAAAGGAGAGCCGGCCCGACGCCCGAGTCGCCATCTTTTGGCACATCCCGTGGCCAAATCCGGAGGCGTTTCGGATTTGCCCATGGCAGCGCGAGCTGGTGGACGGCCTGCTGGGCGCGGATTTAGTTGGCTTTCACATCCAGGCGCATTGCACCAACTTTCTGCAGACGGTCGACCGGATCGTGGAATCGCGTATCAACTGGGAGCACTTCTCGGTACAGCGCCTCGACCACCTCACAACGGTGCGGCCTTTCCCCATCAGCGTGGAGGTGACAGAACCAGCCGCCGATCCTGCTCGTGAATCGGCTTATGAAGAACGCGCAGCGCTTCTGAAGACTCTTGGTGTAGAAGCTGCGCTCATGGGAGTTGGTGTCGACCGAATGGATTACACGAAGGGAATACTGGAGCGGCTTCTGGCCGTAGAGCGCTTTCTGGAAACGTATCCGCGCTACCAGGGGGTGTTTACTTTTGTGCAGATTGGCGCGCCTACGCGCATTCATATCAAGCGTTATCACGACCTGCAGGCTGAAGTGGAGGCAGAAGCCAACCGGATCAACTGGCGATTCCAGGCCGGCCAATGGAAGCCGATTGTTTTATTGAACCGTCAGCACAGTCATGAAGAGATTGCACCTTACTACCGCGCCGCCGATTTGTGTTTGGTGACTTCGTTGCACGATGGCATGAACCTGGTGGCGAAGGAATTCGTCGCCACCCGACATGACGAGCGCGGGGCGCTTATCCTCAGTTGCTTCACCGGTGCTGCGCGGGAGTTACGGGACGCGCTTCAGGTGAATCCTTACGACATCGATCAGACCGCGGAAGCGATTCGAGCGGCTCTCGAAATGCAGCCCGAAGAAAAGCAGATACGCATGCAGCGTATGCGGAAACTCGTGCGGGAAAACAACGTCTACCGCTGGGCCGGCACATTAATCGGAGCCCTGTGCGAAGTCCGTCTGGATGTTGCTGAAGACGGCAGCACGAACAAATTTCGGGCAGGGGCAACTGTGGGATAAGGAATTTGTTATCGTAGGGTCGCAAGATGGAAGACAACCTTATTGACCCCAAGATGCTACCTAACTAGAGAGACTGGGATGATTGGACGAGGCCATTGCGAAAACCGAACAAACCGTTTTACTTCAACACGTCGGAGCACCTGCTGAGAATCGGACGGCAGAAGGCGGCTACTCTCGCTGAGTCTGAGAAGAACAAGGAATTGCCGGAGGAAGTGGTTCAGAAAGTATGCGATGAATTTGGAATCAACCGCTCGCGCCCCATCGTGACCCAGGTATCGCGATTCGACCGGTTGAAAGATCCGGGTGGGTGTTGTGCAGGCCTACAAACTCGCCAAGAAATATGCGGACTGCCAACTGGTTCTGGCCGGTGGTGGCGCATCGGACGATCCGGAAGGCGCGGCTGTGTTACAGGAAGTGAAAGACGCAGCGGGCAACGACCCGGACATCATCATCCTTGATCTGCCGCCCTGGTGCGCGCTGGAAATTAATGCCATTCAGCGGGCTTCGACGATCATCGTGCAAAAATCCCTTAGAGAGGGATTCGGATTAACCGTCACCGAGCCGTTATGGAAGGGGAAGCCTACCGTTGCCGGCGCCGTAGGAGGCATTCCCAATCAGATCATTCACAAAACTACTGGTCTTCTGGTGCACTCCGTGGAAGGATGCGCGTTTCAGATTCGATAATTGCTGACGCATCCGGACTTTGCGAAACGCATTGGCGTCAGCGGGCGAGAGCACGTTAAAGAGAATTTTCTGATGACCACAAACGTAAAGCGGTGGCTTTTGCTGTTCCGAATCCTGGAGCAGGCCAAGTCCCACCGGGGGGCGCAGCGCTAAACGACTCTAGCAGGGGCTGTCGAGATTCCCGCGCGGGAAGAACGTTCAAAATCACGAAAGAAAAAAAGTCCTGGCACTGGAGGCCAGGACTTCGCGAACGTTAGATTTTGCTTCTGAATCGCTCGCTAACTTCGCCTCTTAATTAGGAGGCGCGGCGCTGCCGGTCCAGATTTTCGTTCTCTTCTTCATTCTGGTCCTGGCGCTGGCCTTTCTTCGGCTGCGCAGGCTGGCCGCTCTGCTGCCCGAACTGCCCGCTCTGCTGACCGGACTGCCCGGACTGCTGCCCAGACTGTCCACCCTGCTGTTTGTTTTTATCCATATCGTCTGCCATAAAATAGTCCTCCTTTGGAGCGCGCGACTAGGCGTGCTCTGTGATTTAAATCGACTACCTTCTCTTAGTTGCCGAAAAGTCTGGGAAGGTTGAGAGTCGAAACAAGCGATGCGAGTCGCGGACTTATTCAGGGACTAAGGTTGGCAGGAAAGACGAATCATCCCGTAGCATCGACTTGGCCCTTGCGCCTGCTACTGAGGTTTGCGGGGATCTCGTTGATTTGGATTTTGTCGGGCGGTGCGCAACGTGACCTGAATACGAATCGTTCATGAAGCCGCAGAAATCGGCCTTCCTTCAAGCGGCAGTCGGGCAAGGGGCACCCGGGCGGTTACGGATGTCCCGCCGCTGCCGGACTGAATCTCGAGTTCTCCGCCGAGCTGTCTTAATCGCTCTCGCATTCCGCGGAATCCTACGCCGGCTCGATCAGTACCAAGTTCCATCTGTTTGTCCGAGGAGATGCCCTTGCCCTGGTCTTTGATCTGAACCAGAATCGTGTGATCCTCCTGCCGAATCGCGATGCTGGCGGTCGAGCTTCCGGAATGACGATGAATATTGGTGAGACATTCCTGGATCAGCCGGAAAATCGTGAGTTCCATCTCCTCGGAGAGGCGACGAAATTCGGCCGGCACTTCCATGTCGACTCTGATTTTGCTGCGCTCCGAAAAACCGTCCACATACCAGCGGATCGCTGACGCCAGACCGGCTACGTCGAGCAGAGGCGGATGCAACAGATGGGAGATGGTGCGAATTTCTTTGCTGATTTGTTCCACGATTTCAGCGTTTTCCGCGACCGCACTGGCAGCCGCGGGATCCAGTCTTTGGGCCTGAGACCGCACTTTTGCGATATTCATGCTCAAGGCAGCCAGCATCTGTCCGACGCTGTCGTGCAGTTCGCGCGCAAGCTGTTTACGTTCTTCATCCCGCAGCTGTTGCAGCTTGCCCGACAGCTGCCTCAGATGTTCGTTCGCCAGGCTCAGCTCGGCGGTTCGTTCCTGCACCTTCCGCTCCAGTTCTGCGTGGGTACTTCGCAGTTGTTCTTCGGCCGAGCGGCTTCGGGTGATGGAACGGCGCGTGGATTCTCCAAAGGCAACGATAACACTTGAAAGAAGCACGAAGCCCAACATGCCGGCGATATCTGATCTGGGGTTTGCAAGGGCAAAGGAACCATTCGGCGGCAGGAACCAGAACCAGATTCCAATCAGATCGAGGAGAATGGTGAGAACGGAGGGGCCAATGCCGCAATACCACGCCGAAAAAACCACCGCGGCCCAGGCGGTATGGTAGGGATTCTGCAGGCCCAAAATCGGGGCAAGCAACCCTCGAAGGAACAAAGCCGCTACCGCAGCCAGCATGGCTGCGCCATAGCGGCGCATATTCTCCGGGGCTGAGGTTTGTCGCATCTCCATCTAAATTCACCTTTCGAATTACGAAAGACGAAAACGCCGCTCCTCTTTGCTAAGTGCGAGTGGAGCCGGGACTGTTCCTCACTGCGGCCCCTCCTTGGCTGCTGCTTTCCGCCGCTCAGTCCTGGCTTTCAGTTTGGCCATCAACCATGCCAGCTTCTTCGGGTCGGTGATGATCCTGATTCTGGGAACCGTAATTTGTGCGTGCGCTCGACCGTGCTTAGGCTTCATTGTTCCTGCTCCCTCTCCGGAGTCCAATGGCTCAAGTCGGTTTGAGCATAGGCCTTCCACTAAAAATAGGGAGGAGTATTCAATTCGCCTCTCGACGCAAACCCGTACGTAGCGGTTGTCCAGCATCTGACATCGGCCTATCGTAGTATGGTTATCGTAATCGTATGTATTCCGTATAGTTAATTGACAGAGATTATTATCATTTGCTATGGTCGCTGTCAACGGAGGTGGTGGCGGATGGTTCGAACGGGAAAATCGAATGTACCAACGGATCCAAAGTACCGGCAGGTCAAGCTCTCCAGCTTGAGAAAGGGCCGTCGCGGGAAGCACCATGATCTGGTGAAAAGAATTCTGCAGGAACTTGAAACCGTGCCCGCGGGATCGGCGCTGCAGGTTCCGCTGGCCGACGTAGTGATCGGGTTGGCAAATGTTCGCTCCGCAGTTCACCGCGGTGCGACTGCGAAGGGACTTGAAATCGAGACCTTGGCGGACGAACAGAATTTCTATGTGTTCAAGAAAGCGGCCGACGCATCGAGGCGAGTTAAGGGGAACTGTTAACCAAAGATTTCTCGGGGAAAATAACAAAGGCCAGCAAAAGATTGCTGGCCCTGGAGAAAAACGGCCGCTTCGGATTAATTCTGCGGGCTGTCCTTTTTCATGTTGTCTCCCGCCATTTTGAGCGACATGACATCGACCGAGGTCTTGTCGGCGGAAACATTTGCTTTCAGTGTGACATGGTGGCCCTCATGACCTTTGACGGCATCCGGGTTGTTGATGGTCCAGGTCTTGCCATCGCTGTCGCTTACAAACGTCTTGCCGTCATCGCTGATTTTGCCTGTGATGTGGGTGGGTTTGGTTGAGGTATCGGATTGCATGCTGCTCTGCGCTGAGGCGTCGGTTTGCGTGTTGCTCGGCGGGGTGGCGTCTTGAGCCGACAGGCTAATCGACATCAGCAGGCTCAGAGCGAAGGCAATCATCATCAGTTTTTTCATTTCGGTCTCCTTTGCGAAACTAACTTCCGCCGGCGCCGTTTGCGGCGGATCCGCTTCAGGCCGGGGAGGGTAGTCGTGAGGGTCCAAATGTCGATTCAAACTCACGACGCTAACCCATGACTACCGAAATCCGTTGTGTACCACTCGACAAAATTAAGCGGCATGCAAGGCTGCTGCAATACGGCGAAGGCCGTAGCGGAGCCGAGGGCGGCTCAGCTGATGCAACCCCTATACAGGATGTACCGTATGGACGCTTTTGGAGCTGGACAGAATGATTCATGCTGTGCCGAGCTCTACTTTCGAATCCCGCAGCCGCTTTGGCGGCGGGCCCAGAGGCACTCGATCTGGTCTTAGCTTGTCCAGTCTTAGCCTGTGAGGAGAAATGAGCGCAATCAGAACTCCAAATTCATTTGCTCAGATGACTACGGATCACCACGCCCACGTGGTTCAGTTTTACAGCGAAGACCGGCTTTGAGCACCGCACCACGACTCGGGCGACACGAAAATTCTTGCGGCAGAATTTGCCTGTTGCTTCCCAGGTGGGTTTTCGTCTTCTGTCGGTTTGCATCCGTCAGTTTGGCCAGAGAGTCGTCAAACTGCTAGTCCATGTGGCAGAGACCCCGGCCCACTGCTCTCATGGTCTGGTTGTTTCCTGGTGGTTGGCCGCCGCTGTTTTTCGCTTTCATCCAAGGCTCTGATCAATTCGGCGATGAGATCCGTGAGCTTCGCCGGGTCAAGCTCGGTCGCTACTGCCTTGCAGAGTTCCCGCCAATCCCTAGTTCGATCTGGTATGCGATCCGGAGTTCGATCCTCGTCCACGAGTACCTCCGTTGAAATCGAGATTCAAGACCGTCTTCCGCTTCGTAGTTAGTGCAGTCTGATCTCCAGACCCGAAAATCTCTGGCATGAAACAACTTAGAGGAAAATCCGTGGATTCCGTGCGGGACAATTTATCCGGTCAGGGTAATTTCGCCATGCCGCCGGTTCGCCGTCAGATTTCTGAGCACCATGTAAGCGATGATCGGCGAACGGTCTCTTTGATCCGTTCGCCTGCTACTCCTCGTGCGCATGCCCGGTTAGGATCGAGGCCGGTGGGCAGCCCTGGCGATGACCGGCGAAGGAACGGCACGACTGACGCCATATTTTCCGGCCAGGGCGTACCAACGGATCCGAAGCATCTCCAGCGCCATCCGCGAACCATCCGTCAGGGGATGGATTCTCGTTCGATCGTCATGGCTCCACAAGACGGGCACTTCCTCCACTTTGAAGCCGAGCCTGCCGGCCAGGAATAAGAGCTCTGGGTCAAAACCCCAACCTTCGATCCGTTGTCGAGCAAAAAGGGCCTCCGCGGCACTCCGGCGGAATGCCTTGAAGCCACACTGCGTGTCCTTGAAGTCCAACCTGAGAACGATGCGGAGGAACAGATTGAACCCTCTGCCCATCGCCTGCCGGGCGAGAGACTGGCGCTGCGTTTGCAGTTCGCTGCGCAGCCAACGGGAACCGATGGCCACGTCGGCTCCTGCCTCAAGAGCCCCAAGGAGCTTCGGCGCCTCTTCGATCGGCGACGATAGGTCAGCATCGGTAAAAAGAATGATATTGCCCCGCGCGTTCATGACACCGTTTCGCACGCTGTAGCCTTTGCCGCGATTGCCCGGGTTCTGCACGAGACGCACAATCCCGTCGTTTCCAGCCCAGTCACTTCCGGCGTAGTTTCGTACGATGTCAGCCGTACGATCTTGCGAGCCATCATCGACTACGATCACTTCAGCGTCCCAAGTCTGTTGACTCAGGAAATCAAGAACCCGCCTGAGGGTTGGTCCCAAACGGTGACTCTCGTTGTAGGCAGGGATGACGATGCTTATGCTACGAGAAGTATTCAAAATCGATTCTCACTTTGCGTTTTAGATTCGTGTTTCGGATTCCAGTTTTCCGTCGCATCCTGATGTTGGGGCGCGACATGTCGGGCGCAAACCGCGAGCATCCGAGCGTTAGAGCTTGAAAACCGCTCCGAAGGTTGTGTACGAAGCGCGGGTGGGGATATCGCCGGTAGGGGCAGCCCGAGCGGGGGATAATTCCTACAGGAAATACCTTAGAGCTTGCCATCCGGCGATCGTGGTATCAATCGTGAGACGAGGTCAGGTTGGGACCGTTCTGGGCTCGCCCGGTCCACCGCCACCACCCGTTGTCCCGTTCAACTGACATGGATTGCCGAATTGCATCCTGATTGAACTGCTCCTTACCTTGGGAGAAATGATGAAAAGATCTGCGCTCAACGAAATCGCGTCTAATGGTGCCGAGCACCTTCCGACACCAGTTCCGAAGAACAACAATGGGAAGTCAAAGGGCGCAGATGGATCCCTGGATCTGACCGTCATACTCACGAGCCTTCAGAGCATGCGCGATGGCGACTTTACCGTGCGCCTTCCGGGCACATGGGTTGGAATGGCGGGAAAAGTGGCCGACACGTTCAACGAGATTGTCGCAGCCAACCAGCACATGGCGCAGGAATTGAAGCGCGTTGGGCACGTGGTCGGCAAACAAGGCAAGACGCGGGAGCGTACCCGCTTCCATGAGTCCAGAGGCGCCTGGGGGGAGATGGAAGTTTCGGTCAATACTCTGGTGGAAGACCTGCTTCGGCCCACGGCCGAAGTTACGCGCGCGATCGCGGCCGTCGCGCAAGGCGACCTTACGCAAACGGTGCGGCTCGATGTGGATGGACGTCCGTTGGAAGGCGAGTTTCTGCGCTCTGCGAATCTCGTCAACACGATGATTCAGCAACTCGGCGTGTTCACCGCGGAAGTCACACGCGTGGCCCGTGAAGTAGGTACAGAAGGCAAATTGGGCGGCCAGGCGCAAGTGCCTGACGTGGCCGGAACATGGAAAGATCTCACCGACAACGTAAACCTGATGGCCAGCAACCTCACTGGCCAGGTGCGGAACATCGCCGAGGTTGCGACGGCCGTGGCCAGCGGTGACCTGTCTCGCAAGATTACTGTCGATGTGCGAGGCGAGATCTTGCAGCTTAAAGAAGCCATCAACACCATGGTGGATCAGTTGCGGTCGTTCGCATCGGAAGTCACACGCGTGGCCCGCGAAGTCGGTACTGACGGCAAGCTGGGTGGGCAGGCAGTTGTGCCTGGCGTAGCAGGCACCTGGAAAGATCTTACTGACTCTGTGAACGCCATGGCCGGCAACCTGACGGCTCAGGTCCGGAACATTGCAGAAGTCACCACCGCTGTAGCCCGTGGAGACTTATCGCGCAAGATCACGGTCGACGTGAAAGGCGAAATTCTCGAACTCAAAGACACCATTAATACGATGGTGGACCAACTCAACGCCTTCGCGGGAGAAGTGACGCGCGTGGCCCGCGAAGTTGGCACGGAAGGCAAGCTCGGAGGACAGGCGCAAGTTCCCGGTGTCGGCGGCACCTGGAAGGATCTCACCGACAATGTGAACTTCATGGCCAGCAACTTGACTGGCCAGGTGCGAAATATCGCCGAGGTCGCAACGGCAATCGCCAGCGGTGACTTGTCGCGCAAGATCACGGTGGACGTGCGGGGCGAAATTCTGCAGCTGAAAGAAACTCTGAATACGATGGTTGATCAGCTGAACCGCTTCGCTGGTGAAGTCACGCGCGTGGCCCGCGAAGTCGGTACCGAGGGCCGGTTGGGCGGCCAGGCGAACGTGCCCGGAGTTGCCGGAACCTGGAAGGATCTTACCGACTCGGTGAACTCGATGGCCGGCAACCTGACTGGCCAGGTGCGAAATATTGCCGAGGTCACCACCGCTGTGGCGCGCGGCGATTTGTCGCGCAAAATTACGGTCGATGTGAAGGGCGAAATTCTCGAACTCAAGAACACCATTAACACGATGGTGGATCAGCTCAACGCGTTCGCTGGTGAAGTAACCCGTGTGGCTCGCGAAGTTGGTACGGAAGGCAAACTCGGTGGACAGGCGCAGGTGCCTGGAGTGGCCGGTACGTGGAAGGATCTCACGGACAACGTCAACTTCATGGCCAACAACCTCACCGGTCAGGTGCGAAACATTGCGGAAGTCGCGACGGCCGTGGCGCGCGGCGACTTGTCGCGCAAGATCACGGTCGACGTGAAAGGTGAAATTCTTGAGCTGAAAGACACCATGAACACGATGGTGGACCAGTTGCGCTCGTTTGCGTCGGAAGTGACGCGCGTGGCCCGCGAAGTTGGCACCGACGGAAAACTCGGCGGACAGGCGCTTGTGCCCGGCGTGGGAGGCACCTGGAAAGACTTGACCGATTCGGTTAACTCCATGGCCAGCAACTTGACGGGCCAGGTGCGCAATATCGCCGAAGTTTCCACGGCGATTGCGAGCGGCGATTTGTCCAAGAAGATTACGGTCAACGTGAGCGGCGAAATTCTGCTGCTCAAGGAAACCATCAACACGATGGTGGACCAACTGAACGCCTTCGCGGCCGAAGTGACACGCGTGGCCCGCGAAGTCGGTTCTGAGGGCAAGCTGGGCGGCCAGGCGCAGGTTCCCGGCGTGGCCGGGACGTGGAAGGATCTTACTGACTCAGTCAACTCGATGGCTGGCAATCTTACGGGCCAAGTGCGAAATATCGCTGAAGTTACAACGGCTGTGGCGCGTGGCGATTTGTCGCGCAAGATCACGGTCGACGTGAAAGGCGAGATTCTCGAACTGAAAAACACCATCAACACAATGGTGGACCAACTGAACGCATTCGCCGGCGAAGTGACGCGCGTGGCGCGCGAAGTTGGCACCGACGGCAAGCTGGGCGGGCAGGCGCAGGTGCCCGGCGTGGCGGGTACCTGGAAGGATCTGACCGACAACGTGAACTTCATGGCCAGCAACCTGACCGGCCAGGTGCGGAACATTGCTGAAGTGGCGACGGCTATCGCGAACGGCGATCTCTCCAAAAAGATCACCGTGGATGTTCGCGGCGAAATCTTACAGCTCAAAGAAACTCTGAATACGATGGTCGAGCAGTTGCGCTCGTTCGCCGCCGAAGTCACTCGCGTGGCTCGCGAAGTCGGCAGCGAAGGCCGATTGGGTGGACAGGCTAACGTGCCCGGTGTTGCTGGCACATGGAAAGATCTTACAGATTCCGTGAATGCCATGGCCGGCAACTTGACAGGGCAGGTGCGAAACATCGCGGAAGTAACCACAGCTGTCGCTCGCGGCGACTTGTCGCGCAAGATTACGGTCGACGTGAAAGGCGAAATTCTCGAACTGAAGAACACCATCAATACGATGGTCGATCAGCTGAATGCCTTCGCGGCCGAGGTCACGCGCGTCGCGCGCGAGGTCGGCACTGACGGTAAGCTGGGCGGGCAGGCGCAGGTGCCAGGCGTCGGTGGAACCTGGAAAGACCTTACCGACAGTTTCAACGTCATGGCGGTCAACCTGACAGAACAAGTGCGTGGCATCGTGAAGGTCGTTACGGCCGTCGCGAATGGCGATCTCACGCAAAAACTAACCGTCAATGCGAAGGGCGAAGTGGCGGCTCTCGCAGAAACCATCAACAATATGACGGGCACGCTAGCCACGTTTGCGGATCAGGTCACGACAGTGGCACGCGAAGTGGGCGTTGAAGGCCGCCTCGGCGGACAGGCGAATGTCCCTGGCGCTGCTGGCACCTGGAAGGATCTTACCGGCAACGTTAACCTTCTGGCCGACAACCTGACCAACCAGGTGCGCGCGATTGCGGAAGTTGCGACCGCCGTAACCAAGGGCGATCTGACGCGGTCAATTCAAGTTGAGGCTAGCGGCGAAGTGGCGGAGTTGAAAGACAATATCAATACGATGATCGACAATCTTCGCCTCACTACAGACCGCAACACGGAGCAGGACTGGCTCAAGACGAATCTGGCGCGCTTCACTGGAATGTTGCAAGGTCAGCGTGATCTGGCAACGGTCGGTCGCATGTTGCTGTCTGAACTCGCACCATTGGTGAACGCGCAGCAAGGCGTGATCTACCAGATGGAGACTGAAGAGTCGGCGGGTATGGCGCTGCTGTCGGCATTCGCCGATGACGGTGAGAACGGGCACCTGCGCCGGCTGAAAATCGGCGAGGGACTGGTGGGGCAGGTTGCGTCCGAAAAGCGCCGCATGTTGATTTCAGACTTGCCCGAAAAGACGGTTCCCATTCGTTCCGGGTTGTTTGAATCTGTCCCGCGAAATGTCATTGTGCTGCCGGTGCTCTTTGAAGACCGGGTCAAGGCAGTCATTGAACTGGCGTCGTTGAATGCATTCACCGCTTCACACTTGGCGTTTCTTGAACAACTTACCGCCAGCATCGGCATCGTGCTGAACAGTATTGAAGCTACCATGCAGACGGAAGGCCTGCTCAAGCAGTCCCAACAACTGGCGGCAGAGCTCCAAACCCAGCAGAAAGAACTGCAACAGACAAACGAGCAGTTGGCGCAAAAAGCCCAGCAACTTGCCGAGCAGAACGTCGAAGTAGAACGGAAGAATCAGGAAATCGAACAAGCCCGCCGCGCTCTGGAAGAGAAAGCAAAGGAACTCGCCCTCACATCCAAGTACAAGTCGGAATTTCTCGCTAACATGTCGCATGAGCTGCGCACGCCGTTGAACAGCATTCTGGTGCTCGGCCAGCAGCTCAGCGAGAATCCCGATCACAACTTAACGCCCAAGCAGGTCGAGTTTGCGCGCACGATTCACGGCGCCGGCACCGACTTGCTGAATCTGATCAGCGACATTCTCGACCTTTCGAAAATTGAATCCGGGACCGTTTCGGTCGAGGCGCAGGAAGTATTCTTCGCCAACCTGCTCGAGATGGTGGCTCGGCCCTTCCGTCACGAAGCGGAGAACCGCAAGCTGGCTTTCGAGGTACAAACCGATCCCCAGCTCACTCGGAGTTTGGTGACCGATTCGAAGCGTTTGCAACAGGTTCTCAAAAATCTGCTGTCGAACGCGTTCAAATTCACTGAGCATGGTTCAGTGCGCATGGCCGTCTCGGTTGCGACGAAGGGATGGAGCGAAGATCATCCGATTCTTAGCGGCGCGGCGTCGGTGGTTGCCTTCGAGGTTACCGACTCCGGAATCGGAATCGCCCTTGATAAGCAGCGCATCATCTTCGAGGCGTTCCAACAGGCAGACGCCAGCACCAGCCGCAAGTACGGCGGAACCGGGCTGGGTCTCGCCATCAGCCGCGAACTCGCAAGCCTGCTGGGCGGCGAAATCCAGCTTCGCAGTACGCCGGGCCAAGGCAGCACGTTCACGCTCTACCTTCCAATTACCTATGTAGGGCCGTCAGCATCGAAGTTGGCCACGACAGAGTGGAGAGCTTCGTCGCCGGCAATGCCACTTCAGCTATCGAATATCGCCGTATCGGAGCACCCGGTGGAGCAGATTTCCGACGACCGCGAGAATCTGCAGCCCGACGATGCCGTACTGCTGATCGTCGAGGACGACCCGCACTATGCCCGCGTGCTTTGTGATTTGTCGCGCGATAAAGGATTTAAAGTGTTGGTGGCTCTGCGCGGTGCGGACGCGCTCATGCTGGCTCGCGAGTTCCATCCGACTGCCGTTTCATTGGACGTTTTCTTGCCCGACATGCTGGGCTGGACGGTGCTCAACCATTTGAAACAGGACCCAGCGACCCGGCACATCCCAGTGCAGATGCTGACGCTGGACGAGGATCGGCATCACGGCCTCGCGCGAGGCGCGTTTGCCTTTGTGACCAAGCCGTCGAGCCCGGAAGATCTCGACATGGCCCTGTCGCGGATCAAAGAATATGCCACCCCGCGACGGAAGCGGCTGTTGATCGTCGAGGATAATCCAGCGGAGCAAATGAGCATCCGCGAACTGCTGGGTTACGACGACATCGACGTTACCGTCGCCTCCACGGGCGCGGAAGCGCTACAGGCGGTAACCCAGGACTCGTTCGATTGCGTTGTGCTCGACTTGCGCTTGCCCGACATGACCGGATTCGACATCCTGGAGCGGATGCGCGATATTCCCGAGGTGATCGATCTGCCTGTGGTTGTGTTTACTGGGAAAGAGCTGTCGCCTGAAGAAGACGCGCGCCTGCATACGCTGGCTCGCAGCGTAGTCGTCAAGGGAGTGGAGTCGCCGGAGCGCTTGCTCGACGAAACCGCACTGTTCCTTCATCGCGTCGTTGCCGACCTACCTCAGGAAAAGCAAAAAATGCTGGACCGGCTGCATCGATCGGACGAGGCGCTGGTGGGGAAGAAGGTGCTGGTAGTCGACGACGACATGCGAAACATTTTCGCTCTCAGCAGCGTTTTGGAGCGCCGGGGAATGCAAGTCCTGACGGCTGGAACCGGCCGCGAAGCGATCTCGATGCTGGAGTCGACTTCAGATGTCGCCATCGTTTTGATGGACATCATGATGCCGGAGATGGATGGATACGCAACCATGCAAGTCATCCGGCAGAATCCATCTTTCCGCAGGCTGCCGATCATTGCGTTGACTGCGAAGGCCATGAAGGGCGATCGTGAAAAGTGTTTGGAAGCCGGCGCGTCGGAGTATTTGGCCAAGCCGGTCAATACTGAGCAACTGCTCTCGGCGCTGCGGATGTGGCTGCACCGATAGATCGGTTCGAGAAAATCAGGTCGGGCGACAAGCCTGTGAACGCGATGAAACAGTTATCGAGCAGATGATGATGACCATCCAGGAAAGAGTAAATGTTCTCATGGTCGATGACCAGCCGGGCAAATTGCTCAGCTATGAGGCCATTCTGGCGGACCTGGGAGAGAACCTGATCAAGGCGACTTCGGCCAAGGACGCCCTTGAAAAATTGCTTAAAACCGACGTTGCTGTCGTGTTGATGGATGTAAGCATGCCGGAGATTGACGGTTTTGAACTGGCCGAGATCATCCGACAGCATCCTCGTTTTCAGAAGACTGCAATCATCTTCGTTTCCGCCGTGCATCTGACGGACCTCGACCGGCTCAAGGGATACCAGCATGGAGCGGTGGATTATCTTTCGGTCCCGATTGTTCCGGAGGTCTTGCGCGCCAAGGTAAGAGTATTCACCGAACTGCACCGCAAGAAGCTGCAGCTGGAGCGATTGAATAACGAACTGGAACAGCGCGTCGCCGATCGGACCCTGGAGTTAGAACAGAAGGCGGTTGCGCTGCAACGGCTCAATAGCGACCTTGCGCAGAAGAATCAGGAGTTGGATGCGATCGTGCAGACCGCGCCCGATATCATTTTCAGCCGGCAGTCAGACGGTGCGAGAGATTACATCAGCAGCAGGTTTTATGAATATACGGGAGCTCCGGCGGGTACTGCAGTGGGGTTTGGCTGGCTCGAATACTTGCACCCGGAGGACAAAGACCGGAGCTGGAAGCACTGGATTCGCTGCGTACAGTCCGGTGAAGCGTATGAGTCCGAGTACCGGATCCGCAGTGCGGACCGAGAGTACCGGTGGTTCCGCGCCCGTGCCGTACCGCTTCGAGATATGGAAGGCAATATTGTTAAGTGGTATGGGACCTGTTCCGACATCCACGACAGCAAACTTCTGGAGCAATCGATCCGCGACAACGCAATTGAATTGGAACGAATGGTGGATCTCAGAACCGCCGAGCTAAGACGGCTGTCGAGCCGGCTGATGACAATGCAAGACGAGGAGCGGCGCCGGATCGCTCGTGAAATTCACGATGGTTTGGGGCAAGAGCTAGCCGCAGCGAAAATGATCCTGGACGGAATACTCTCCAAGGATTCCTCGCCCGCCGTGCGGCAGGCGGCTGCTGACGCGAGCCAATTGGTGGACCGCGCTATCAAACAAGTGCGAACGATTTCCCATCTGCTGCATCCTCCTCTGCTCGACGAAGTTGGTCTAGTCTCGGCCCTGCGCTGGTACCTGGAGGGACTATCGGAGCGCAGCGGAATCGAGATTCAGCTGACAGTCGAACCTCCAGACCTCAGCCGGCTCCGTCCGGAATTGGAGACTGCGATTTTCCGCATCATCCAGGAGGCGCTGACCAACATGTTCCGACATTCCGGGGCGAGCAAGGGGCATGTAAGCGTGAAGGAGAGTGAAGGCCACATCGTAGCTACTGTGCGCGACGACGGCAAAGGAATTGAGGAGCAGGTGATTCAATTGCGGCCGGATAGGGTCGGAGTCGGCATTGGCGGAATGCGCCAGCGCGTCAATGAACTCGGAGGAAGTCTGCGATTATCCAATGCCAATCCCGGTACGATTGTCGAGGTTATCATTCCTGCCCAGTGGCATAAACCACTGAGAGTGCCTGTCACGGCCTGAAGAAATCCTGGTCACGTTCGCCGACGCGCTCAGGCGGCCCTGCGATCGTCGAGGTCCGAGTCGGGCCTTTGCAGTTTGACCGACTTGGAAGCCGTCCTTGGCCGCCTCGCGTCCACCCCCTCCTCATCCTTTTGGCCCCCCGCATTACCAGGAATCCTCGCCACCTCTACCGGGTCGAGTCGATGGTGTGGGAGTGGGACGACAGGCACAGTTAGAGAAGTAGTAGCAGTTGGATTCAGAGCGCCAAGTCGAACGGTGACACGCGTGGTTCGTGACGACCAAGAAGAATTCTTCGAGGTCGGTTTCTTGATCGCCTCGCGGGCTGGCCCTCGGTGGCCCATGATCACGGAGGAAACTTGGTCTTCGCAAAGTTACCTAATATTTGCGTTGCCAAGAAAACGAACGAAAGGCGGACGAGCGTGACGCAGACTTCGACCTCAATGCAACCGAGGGCAAAAATCTCATCTTCCGCCGCTATTCGGTTTGCCTCTCTGGGTGTGGTTTTTTTGACAATCCTTGCTCTCGGAGCCGTGGCATATTTTACGGAACGAGGAATCTTGGCCAGCCGGGACTGGGTAATTCACACGTATCAGGTGCGATCTCAGCTCAACGACCTTCAGTTGGAAGTAATACGCGCTGAGGCCAATGAAACAACCGATCTCCTGTTGGAAGGCAGGCAGCCCGTCCCATCCAGCGAGCAGTCTGATTTGGCCCGTCAGACAGTCACCGAATTGCGCAAACTCACCGCGGATAATCCCAGGCAGCAACAGCGGTTAGAAGAACTAAGCCGCATGCTCAAAGAGAACGAATCTCTTATCAAAAGCCAGCCTGACTCCGGTGGACTCCGAGTGCAGCTTTTGCCCAAGGAGCAACGACGGCAAGAGGAGATTGGAGACCACGAAAAACAGATGGCTTCCATTGTGAGAAGCATGCAAGACGAAGAAAAATCGTTACTGGATGAGAGGCTGAAGGCGTGGGGGCACCTCTTTAGACGAAACGTCGTTATGCTCGGGCTGGCTTTTGCAATCGTGACTTTGATGCTGGCATACAATTTCTGGCTGCTGATGAGCGAGGTCGCCCGGACGAGAGACACGGAGGAGCGGTCTCGGGCAAATGCGGATTCGTACCGCTTGATGAGTGCTCGAATTCTCGAATTGCAGGACTCGGAACGCAGGCGCATCGCGCGAGAGCTCCACGACAGCGTCGGCCAATATCTTGCGGGACTTAAAATCAATCTCAATCAGATCGAGAGCGGGCCACGCACCGACGCACTGACGTTGATTCGCGAGGCTGTCGCCCTAACCGACTATGCGATTCAGGAAGTGCGCACGATTTCACATCTGTTACATCCTCCACTGCTGGAAGAAGTGGGGTTTCTTTCGGCAGCTCGATGGTACGTGGATGAGTACGGGAAACGCAGCCAGGTCAAAGTCTCTCTTCGGGTGGACAAACCGATTGCGCGCCTGCCGAAAGAGGTCGAAATCGCGCTGTTCCGTATTCTGCAGGAAGCTCTGACCAATGTATACCGTCACGCGGCGGCTCGGTCGGTCGATGTTCGAATTCTATGCCGCGATGGGTTTGTCACTTTAACTATCGAGGACGACGGGAAGGGTATTCCCCAGGACGTCCTGTCCAGGTTTCGCGGTGGAGGGGCGCCGGGTGTCGGTCTGGCGGGCATGAGAGAGCGACTGGCTGAGTTCGGAGGACAAATCAAAGTGGAGTCATGGAGCGGCGGATCGGTCATTGAGGCGGTGATTCCTACCGGCGCCTGCGCGACGAGCAAAGAAGCATCGCCAGATGCGATCGGTGTTTGAAGCAGTGCACTCGGGTGATGGATCGCATACATGTGAAAACAGGGTCTCCGTTCTAGAGACCCTGTCAAGTTGTCCGCGGTTCTAGTTCAGCGACCTGCGGCCGCTTCCGATGTGTGCGACCAGCGAGATCAGAAACAGCACCAGGAAGACAACGAACAGCACCTTCGAGATGCCAGCGGCAGCGACTGCTACTCCGGCAAACCCAAACACGCCAGCGATCAGCGCCACAACCAGAAACATCAATGCCCAGTAAAGCATGATTCGCCTCCAAGTGGATTTCTGTTCTTAGCGATCATAGGTCAGCGCAAGTCCTCGAGATATCCGCTTCGGACTGTATTTGGAGAGCCGCGTTCCGGTATGTGCTGATGGACCATGATTCTTGACAGCTTCGAGAGGAGCGGGCGCCGTTCCGTCCCAGAGGACCGGCACCCGCTTTGGGGGGCGTTGTGTCGAGTAGAGATTGCAGGCTAGTTCGCAAAGCCGAAATTCACCATACCGTGAAACCGGTATGGCCCGGGGAAAAAGGCTTCAGTGGGTGCCTGCTTTACGGTTGCGGGATCGTTCCTCAGGAAAGTTCTCGCGCCAGTTACTGCCTCCGCTGGATAGAACCAATGGCGCCCGGGGATTAGTTTTGTTCTCGCAGAACAATAGCAGGTGCTCACATGGAGCACAGAAGAGGACAAACGAAAATGAAAGTTTATTCGGTAATTCCCAAGTGTCTCCTGGCGCTGAGCATCTGTTCAATCTTCATCGGCGTGGGCTGGTCTGCCGACAAGGATGAATCCGACATTGCCAAGCGCATTGACTCGTCGGCCAAAGTTCTGAACGAGATCATGGCGACTCCGGACAAAGCAATTCCTGACAAGGTCATGCACGATGCAAAGTGCATCGCGGTGATTCCTTCGATGGTGAAGATCGCGGTTGGTTTCGGCGGAAATCATGGCAAGGGCATCGCTACGTGCCGGACGGAGTCGGGCTGGAGCGCTCCAGCGCCGATCACCATCACGGGAGGAAGTTGGGGACTGCAACTCGGAGGCCAGGCTGTGGATCTCGTCATGATTGTGACCAATGATGACGGCATGCAGCACCTGCTTTCCGCCAAGTTCAAACTTGGTGCCGACGCTTCCGCTGCCGCCGGCCCGGTTGGCCGGGACGCAGCCGCGGATACTGACGTGAAGATGCGAGCGGAAGTGCTGACCTATTCCCGAGCGCGGGGTCTGTTCGCCGGAATCGATCTTAGTGGAGCAGCGATCACGCAAGACAAGGACGAGACGCGCTTGCTTTACGGAAGGTTTGTGCCCTTCTCCGACATTCTCAGTGGAAAAGTGCGGCCCACCGCTGTGAGCGAACCGTTCCTGTCAGCGGTCAGGAGATATTCCATTCAGAGCAGAGAGTCAGGAAAGAATGATGCGCCGGGTGCAACAACGGCTGCGTCAAACTGACCCTGTTGTTTGCGGACATCGAACGCCGGTCCCGGCTTCAAAATACGGTACCGGTAAAACTAGGCGTAGTCGGGAACCGAGCTTAAACGGAAAGGACTTTATGTTCACGATTCTTCTGATACTGCTGATCTTGATGTTGTTGGGTGCCTTGCCAACTTGGCCTTACAGCCGATCTTGGGGATATTACCCAAGCGGCGGACTGGGTCTGGTGGTTGTGGTTTTGCTTGTCCTGGTGCTTGCCGGCCGTCTCTGACGGCAGGTGTGCCAGGGTTTATCGGCCATACGAAACTGGTTGGCCCAAATTGCGGGGAACTGGCCTAACCCGCAATTTGCTTTTTCTGGCTTAGTTTCACGCTTAGGAGCAGTCATGTCGAGTCATCAGAATTCCGCCTTCAACGGTGAGTCAGCATTCTCATTGGTACGGTCTACTCTGCCTCGAAGCAGGTCTCAGGTAGGTTTGCGCGCAACGAGTCCACAACTGAATCCGAGCGCGCGGATTTCTCACGTGCCTGACGAAATATGGGGTCACTATAACAATTATCGAGCGAGCGGCGTCGTGCTGTCGGCGATTGTTCACGTCGCTTTGCTGGGCGTGATCCTCAGCGGCGTCTTTTTTGGTCATCAAATCGTGCAAGCGGTTGTGCCCAGGCAAATTGTGACGTTGATCGCGCCCTCGCCGGACTCCTATGCTTTGCCAACTTCCAGGAAAGTAGTCAGCGGCGGAGGTGGAGGCGGGGATCACGACCATCTGCCGGCCCCGAAGGGACGTTTGCCGAAGATCGCCCTGGAGCAGATTACTCCGCCGGCAATCGTGGTGCGGAACGAAAAGCCGAAGCTCGCGGTTGAGCCCACGGTCGTGATCCCGCCACAGGTTCATCTCGCGGAAAACCACATGCCGAATCTTGGACCTTCGGCTGCGGTGGTGATGCCGGGGGCGCCGCCATCAAACGGAACAGGATCCGGAGGTGGTATCGGTTCTGGCTCCGGAGGCGGAGTCGGCGAAGGCCACGGACCTGGCGTTGGCGCTGGGACTGGCGGCGGCATCGGTGGCGGAGTTTATAAAGTTGGTGGAGGGATCTCCGCACCGCAAGCGATCTCTTCGCCCGATCCTGACTATACCGAGGAAGCACGTAGGGCCAAGAAGCAAGGCACCTGCGTTCTCTGGATGATTGTCGACGCCACAGGGCATCCGAGAGACATCAAGGTGGTTCGAGGTTTGGGCTTGGGTCTCGACGCAAAAGCAGTCGAGGCCGTGCGGCAGTGGCGTTTTCAGCCGTCCCTTAAGGATGGGAAGCCCGTCGATGTCGAGATCAGTGTGGAAGTCGAATTCCATCTTTATTGATGGTGTTAGATCAGGCTGTTCCGTCCACTAGCAGAATTGCGTTCTACAACTTAACGTAAGGCTGGATCCGCGCCAGGGCGCGGATCTTTGTCTTGTGCATCGTCTTGTTGACCGTCGCCGTGTTGCGCTCTGCAAATCTGCACCCTACAGGTTGAACGGAAGTCTTACAGCGTCTCCTCCAGTCGTTTACAGATGTGACCCGATAGAACGACATCGATCCTTTTTCTACTCTGTCATCCATGCTCGCGGATGTTATCGACGAGTGAAAAACATTCAGGCACCCGAAAAGGAGATTTAACGTGGCGACTTGTGCGATTTCAGCGACGGAAGCGAACGTCATCCCAGCGGCGAGCGTGAAGGGCCGCGATGACTCCCAGATCAACCTGGTAAAGCGCGCCCAATCGGGCGATGAGCAGGCTTTTGCGACTTTGTTTCAACAGCACAAAAGCCGAGTTTATTCAGTGTGCCTGCTGATGACGAAGGACACGGCCGAAGCAGAGGATCTGACTCAGGAAGCTTTCCTGCAGGTTTTCCGCACGGTCGGCTCGTTTCGGGGAGATGCGGCGTTTTCCACCTGGCTTTATCGGGTTGCGGTCAACACCGTTCTAATGAAGCTACGACGGCGCAAGGCTCCGCCAACGGTTTCCCTTGATGAGCCGGTGAATCCCGAGACCCCTTCTCTGTATCGCGATTTCGGCAAGAGCGACCCGGAACTCACGGGCGTTGTCGACCGAATCGCCTTGCGGCGCGCGCTGCGGGAGCTTCCGGAAGGCTGCCGCAGGATTTTTGCTTTGCATGAGGTGGAGGGATATCAACACCATGAGATCGCGGAACTGCTTGACTGCTCCATCGGAAACTCCAAGTCGCAACTGCACAAAGCGAAGCTGAAAATGCGCGCCCTCCTGTTTCCAAAAAAGACAATTCGGCGCCGCGCGCCGAAAAACTCGTCCCCTAATCAGGGAACGGAAATGCTAGCACTGGCCAGGTAGCGAAATTCATTCTTCATCGGCCGCAAAACTCGTGGCCAAGGGTTAGGTGGAATCGAGTGTTAAGCGCCATCGTCGTTGTCGGACCGGAGATTCGAGAGGGAGCGAAGAGCGGCTTTATGTCCGAAGAAGCCCGGGCCCAGGCCTCACTCTCGCCAGCGCGAGTCCAGCGAGCAACTCCTCTGGTTTGCGTTGAGGTTCTTGGCCGGTCAGTGCTCGACAGGATGATCGAAGATTTGCAACGTGCCGGTGTTGACATGATTTCGGTGATCGGCAACGTCCCCTTTGCGCCCGCGTGCGACGGAAGCGGATCCAGGTTGAAAATCGAGATGTGCTCGGCAGAAGAGGCTTGGCGCCGAGCTACGCAACAACTAATGTCGAACCGAGAGAGCGGTGTTGAGGGGAGTCTGGTTGTGCGTTTAGGGGCCTACGTGGACTTGAATCTGGAGAACGCACTCCAGTTTCATCGCGAACACGGACAGGTCGTAACGCGTGCGTTTGAGCCAGAGAAAGAAGAACCGTTGGATATGTGGATCACTGATCCGAGCCGCCTGACTGACGGAGGTGACATTCTAACCATCCTGGGGGTGGTCGAGCCGGCTCGTTATGTGGCGCAGGGCTACGCGAATCGCCTTGACGATCCGCGGGATCTTCGCCGCCTCGTCGTGGATGGATTTACCTCCCGCTGCAACCTGCGACCGCAAGTCTCTGAAATCCGTCCCGGGGTCTGGATGGACGAAGGAGCGCAGGTAGACCGGAGCGCTCGAATTGTTGCGCCCGCATATATCGGCCGTGGCGTGCGGATCGCGGAGGAGTGCCTGATTACCCGGTGCACGAATATTGAGAGCAATTGCGAGGTCGATTATGGAACCGTGGTGGAAGACAGTTCGATCCTTTCGAACACTTATCTCGGCTTTGGCCTCGACATATCTCATTCAATCGTGGATGGCAATCACCTGCTGAATCTTGAGCGCGGGGTGACGATGGAGATCGCGGACCCGTGCGTCATTCGGCAGAACACAAATCCGCGCCAGGACCAAGATTGTCAGTTGTCGGTTGCTTCTGATTTTGGAGGCGCGCAGGTTGCGCCTGGCAAGGAAAATTAGCAGAGCGGCCGTAAAGCTGAAGATCGTAAAGCAGGACTTGAGTCAGTCAAAGAAACTTAAAGGGGTGGACAATGTTGAAAAGCGGGCCCGTCGTTATCATGCAAATGCCAGAACAACTTAACTTGGATGGAGTTCGGACGTTCCAGCAGGAACTGGAGCCGCTGATCGAGTGCCACCGCCCCCGAATCGTTCTTGATTGTTCACAAGTTCGACACATCGATGCCGCTGGCGTTGAGATGATGCTGCATTGTCTGGAAGAGGCGATGAAGCGCGATGGGGATTTGAAGCTGGCCGCATTGACCTCTGAAGCTGAGGTGATTCTCGAACTCATGCGCGTGGCTCGGGTGTTCGAAACCTTCTCGACTTCCGAAGAAGCCGTACGCAGCTTCAACGCAATTCCCGCGGAGGTTGCTCCCCAGGAAGCTCCCTGGTACGGCGATGCATTTGGCGATCTAGGCGCCCTCAAACAAGCCAGCTAGTCACACTGTTGGCAGACGGAGATAACGATGCGACGGCTGGAGAAGCGTTTTCTGTATGCGGCATGCTGTGCGTTCGCGCTGTACCTGCCGGGAACTGTCTTGGCGCAGGGCAGCCAGCCGGCGGTCGCATTGCCGACATCCGTGAGTTCGACTGCCCCGCCCTCGGATGAGATCGCGTCTCCGGGGTTTCCCGACAGCCCAGGGACTGCACGGTCCGGAGCACGGGATGCGCGGGTACAGCAAGAGAGTTCGACGCAGCCGGTATCTTCGCCAGCGATTCAGCCAGAAACTTCGCACGCGACGACCGCGCAGGATCAAACTCAGCAGTCCCAGCAGCCTCAGAGGCCAGTCGGGACCGCCGCTGCGGAGGGACCCAAGGTCAACGGAATAACGGCTGCTCAGCCCGCGGGAATTGCTATCGCTCCCGGCAAGCAACATCGCGTGCGGACCATTGTCATCAAGGTAGGGGCGATCGTTGGAGCAGGCATCGCGCTGGGCACTGTGATCGCATTGAGTGAGGCTACGCCGACCAAACCGCCGGGCGCACATTAGGCCGTGACTGACCAGGATACACCGCTCAAAGACTGCACATTTCGGCAATTGCGAGTTCGTCATGCGACTAAACAATGCAAGAGTGATCAGCTTTTCGGGAATCGACGGCGCTGGCAAGAGCACGCAAATCGAAGCGGTGCAATGCTATTTCCGGGAGCTGGGATTGCGCTTCAGCGTCTACACATTCTGGGATGACGTCGTTGTGTTTTCTCGCTTCCGGGAACGGGTGAGCCTCAAGGCGTTTAGAGGCGAGAAAGGCGTCGGGAGTCCCGACCAGCCGATCAGCCGTCGCGATAAGAACGTCACTTCCTGGTATGTCACGGTGGTACGTTTGCTTCTTTACTTAATGGATGCATGCAGTCTGCGTGCAGCAGTGTCACGGTGCTGCAATGCCGATGTCGACTTCATTCTCTTCGACAGATACATTTACGACGAACTTGCCAATCTACCTCTGAATCACTGGCTACTGCTGCTCTATGTGCGATTGCTTTTGATGGTTGCTCCCAGGCCTGATCTCGCATTTGTCGTCGATGCCGACCCCGAAACCGCGCACGCTCGCAAGCCCGAATACCCTCTGGAGTTTGTTCGCAAGAATCGCGCTGCCTATATCGCGATCAGCCGTTTGGTCCAAGGCATGACGGTTCTTGAGCCTTTTCCGATCGAAGAGACCACCGCGAAGATCAACGAGTCAATTACGAGGAAATTTCTGCAAACGGATGTTGGCGCGGCCGGCTTGCCATCGCACTGCCGAGCCAGTGCGCGTCAATCGAAAATGTCGAGCTCTTGAATTCGTTTCTTTCCTGCCTCGGACTGCCAACATCTGCTCCTGAAGGCACATCGAAGCAACGGGCGCTCGTACGACGGGAGAGGAATGAAGATCTGTCTGGTAACAGCTTTTCCCCCCAGTACCGGGGGACTGAGTGAGTACGGCTTTCACCTCGCGCAGCAATTGCAGCGCAATCCGTTCCTCAACCTCACGGTTCTGGCTGACAAGCTGCAAGAAGACCATGCCGAGCCCGAGGGCTTTGCGGTAGTGCGGTGCTGGTCCTTCGACGACCCCAGGAACCTGTTCCAGCTGTTGAAAACACTGCACCGCCTGAAGCCGGACGTGGTTTGGTTCAATTTGCTGTTCAGCACCTTTGGCCGAAATCCTCTTGTCGCTTTTTCCGGCCTGATGGCGCCGTTGCTGGCGCGGCTGGCTGGCCGCTACACCCACGTTACGCTGCATCACCTCATGGAGACCGTAGAACTGAAAGACGCAGGAGTTCGTAACGAGTGGCTATATCGCTCTGCCGGCGCGGTGGCTACACGAATGCTTCTGCTTTCGAATTCCGTCTCTGTGCTTATGCCTGGGTATCGCAAGATCCTGAATGACAGATATGGACGGGACAACGTCCACTTGCGCGCCCACGGAATTCTTGCCCGCCGGCCCGAGTTCCCAGATTTCTCCCGGCGCGGAGATCCCGCGCACCGTATCCTGGCGTTCGGCAAATGGGGCACCTACAAGCGCCTGGAGCTCATGATCGAGGCCTTCACTCTGATCTCCGAAAAGCTGCCCGGGGTGGAGCTCGTTATAGCCGGGGGAGACCACCCGCAGGCCGCGGGCTACACGGAGTCAATTAGGCAACAGTGCGCCGGTAATGAGCACATCAGGTTCCTCGGCTACGTTGCCGAAGATGCATTGCCGAGTCTATTTCAGAGTTCCACCGCCGCGGTCATGCCATATTCCTCGTCCACCGGATGCAGTGGCGTAGCACATCTAGCTTGCACTTATGGTGTACCGATTGTTTGCGCAGACCTGGCGGACTTTCGTCAGATGGCGCAAGGCGAAGAACTGGCCATGGAGTTCTATCCTCCTGGAAACGCGCAAGGTCTTGCGGACTGCATGATCCAGCTATTGCAAGATTCCAGGAAGCAGCAAAGGATGGCGATTCAAAATTTCTCGGCAGGGCTGCGCATGACCATGCCCAATGTCGTCCAAAAATATCTCCGCCATTTCGAGCTTCAGCAACGGGTTCAAACGCTCAGATATATGGCGCACATACGGCGATTGCCCCGATGGATTCCTTCGAAAGCGTTGTTGCTGCGTTTGATGACTCGGAATTCTTTGGGCTGGGCGCGGCGCTCCGCGGGTCTCCACACCGCATGGAACGAACGTGACGGTCTGCGGCTAGTTCACGGTGACGGTAACGGTGGTGGAAAGCTGAACGGAACTGGAACTGCCATTGATGGTAAGAACGTAACTGGCGGCTTTGGGCATATTGTCCGCGGTGGCAGTGCTGCCGGTGCTGGCTCCACTGCAGGACGTTCCTCCAGCAATCAACGCAACCAGAGCGCAAGCTCCCAGAACAGAGACGATGTGCTTGCGCTGAACTCTTCCGATCAGAACAAAACCCAAGAGCCCAAAACTGAGCATCCAGGTGCCGAGCAACATACGCCCTCTCTCGCCGCGATCCGAGGCGGTAACGGTGGCAGCGGAGACGGTAAGAACGGAACTGACGGGCCCGGAGCCTGGAGTGATAGAAGCAGGAGAGAACGAACAGGTTAGATTCTGGGGCAGGCCGGAGCAGGTTAAGGCAATAACGTTATTAAAGGCGCCCGATTGGGGAGTTGCCGTGACCGTAATACTCCCCGACCCCCCGGAAGAAATCGTCACCGCAGCCGGATCCGTCCTGAGCGATACGGTGGCACTGCCACTGGTTCCTGTCTCACAATTTGATGTAAAGCTTACCGGTCCTGAGATCTGATTGGTGATGGTCGGTTTTCCTACGGCCTGTACATATAACGTATACTGCCCGTTCGGGATCGAATAGCTGCACAAGTTCACGGCGTTCGCGCCCGAATTCAGATCCGCAAGTGACATCAAGTTCTGACCGTCCGTACTGATGTAAGCGACATAGTGATCGACGGTGCTTTCATCTCCGTTGATCATCCATTGCAGCGAATTGCCGGACGTCGCGGCCAAGACTGTAAGGCAGTTGGCGATTCCAGACTCGATTTCGGTTCCTTCTTCGTAATCGTTCCACGTCACCAGTTGCAGTGTGGGCAATTGCTTTCCTGAGTTGTAGAGGCCGTTGATTTCCGAGAATGTCTGCAGCCACGTTTGTCCGCACTGCTGGCCCATAACGCGGTCTGATCCCCACGCCGCCAACGAATCGTTAAACCCCTTGTAGGAAGCGCCTACTGTTTGCTCGTTGGTCAGCGGAATTCCTGTGTCGTAAAAACTAGTCAGGTAACTTATCCCGTAATCGGTGGTCGTGGGCATCACCCAGGAATAGCTGCCATCGCTCAACACGTGGCTGAATCCGCTGTTGTTTTGAAATAGGAAGACTGGTTGTGTCGAGAGCGCGGCGCTCGCGGCGGTCCAATCGATGGTGTAGGAGAGATCGATGTTGAAATTGGTAATGACGGGCTTTCCCTGCTGAGTCAAGTATGCCGGGGACGGAAAGTAGGTCTGCTCGATATATTGCAACTGACTGATCAGCGCTTGCTGCGGCGAGCAGCCGGCACAGGAGTCCCACTCGATTGCGCCCTGGTCGATCATGATGGCGAAAGTGAAGCCGGGATGAGTTTCGGCCTCGGCCATTACGAGTTTTGTGGCTTGATCGATGCTGTTGTTAGGACCGTACCAATCGATGATGACGCCATCGATTCCGCGGCTAATCATGTCCGTGATCTGATTGTGAACCTGCGCCGCGTCCGTGGAGCTGTAGCCGACGTTCATGTGGTTCGATTCCCCGAACCACAGGAGCAGGTGAGCGTAGACCTTGGTGGTTGCGCCGGGATAAAGCAACGAGTGGATATCTACTTTGCTGACGTTGCCGGCTCCGGCGTTGCCATTGGTCTGAGCGACAAAACTAATGGCGGCGCTGGTATTGTTCGCCGTTTGTGCGGCCAGCGTGGTCGTGGGAACAATGGGGGTCCCGGCCGCGCATACAGCGGTCATGGCCAACAGGAGAACTGCGGTAAAGAGCGCCTTCCGATACATCTTTCCTCAGGAGCGGAGGAGCCGAGGCCTTGCTGCCGGTTCTTTGAGGGAGGCACGCTGCGCCTGTAGATTCCTCGGAACCAGCTTTTTTCTGCGAAGCACTTACTGGGACGTTCTGGAACAGCCCTTGTGAAACGAATGTCTTTGGGAATCGAGAAGAGCTTAATGCGGGAGGGATTGATTTGAGAAGCTGTCGTTGGTCTATGAACCAACGGGCGAGGCCTTGCGTGCCATTATCTGAGTCGATACATCGGCCGTTCGGCGGTCGCGCGGCGGCGAAGACTTGTGCCTACTATCATCTTCCCTCGGATTGAAAACGTCGTGCTTTTCGGGGGCCTGCCCAGCGCCAGCACAGTCGCGCGGTATAAGGGAGACGAAGCAGGCGATGCTAGCTGAGTGCGAGGATGCCCGTGGTCTTTGAACGTCGCGCTACGGGGCGTTCGCAGTTTGCAGGTCCTGGTAGTTACAGGTTCCGTTTGTCGGTTGACTCGGAATACTGCCGGGGCTGGGCGGTGTTGCCCACGGAACATTCTGAAAGTCAAAAAACTCCGTCATATCCATTTGCGCTGCGTCGCGCTGGGTAAGTGACGGCACATTGAATCTCGTCTCGATCAATTTCAGGATCGCTGTGTAATCCGCGACTGTGTGCGAAACGTAGTTCTTTTTCGTGAAGGGAGAGATCACGAGCAGCGGAATGCGGAAGCCGGTGTAATTGAAATCACAATTGCTTGCTCCACTGGGAAGAGGGTTGCAAACATCGTCCGGCAGCAGATCCATGGGAGCGATGCCATCCGGATTAACGGTCGCCTGCGGCGCAACGTGATCGTACGCACCGCCCGCCTCATCGTAGGTAAGAATAAAAACAGAATCGCTCCACGAAGGGCTGCTCATAAAGCCATTGATCAGGCTTTCGACGTAAGCGGCCCCCGTCTGCACGTTGTTGTCGGGGTGCTCGTCAAGGCCCGAATTGTATCCGCCTTCGATAAACGCTACCGATGGAAGCTGCCCATTTTGCGCATCGGTAAGAAATTGCGTTGCGGGCACGACATTCGCCGGCAAGTCGCCCGAGGCATACTTCGCGAACTGAGTCAGATACGTGCATGGGACCGGAGTGGAGGAATCGGCGCCACAATCCATGTCAGTGGCGTAGATTTTCCAGGAGATCCCTGCGGTTTGCAGAGCGTCGAAGATTGTGGGGACGGTTGTAGGCAAAGGCGCAGCATCAGCGGCGTCGAACCCAGGTTCGTAAGCGTAGCCGTGCGAAGTGGCCGCAAATAGATACAAACGATTCACTTGAGTTCGATCCAGCGCCGGAGAAAACCAACGATCCGAGGTCGCGAAATTCGATGCCATGTAGTAGTAAAAGGGCAAATCCGTCCAGTCGTAGTAGCCCATGGCGCGAATGCCGGCCGTGTCGATGGTATAGCCCGAGCTGACGGAGAATGACGCGGCATTGTAGACGAAGCCGTCCATGGTGGCCGTCGTGGAAGTTGGATCGTTCAGATTAAAGTCGAGATGGCTCTCGTTCCACGATGGGGTCAAATTCTCAAAACATTCGGTCGCGAGATGGAACGCAGAAACGGTTCCAGTTCCGCTATAGCTCGGGTTCGAGGCGTTAGTCGGCAGGCCATCGAATTGTTGCGACGGAAAACCGTTGGCCGCCCAATACGCGGGCAGCTGGCCGAAGTAAGTGTCGAAGGAACGATTCTCCTGCGCCATGAAAATGATGTGATTCACAGACGATTGAAGAGTAGCAGTCCCAGACGAGTTGCTATTCGAAAGGCCTTGGCAACCGCACAGCGCCAGCAATAAGACTGTCATGCATGTGAGCAACAAGGCCGTCCTGCATTTGGCCGAACTGAGCATCTCGCTTGGAGCCATCGGTTTCACCCTACGCTTGGAATTGCAAAATTAAGACAGGCTTAGGATGGTCTTCTGACTCTTAATGTTGGCTGGAATCTCGCATGGACGCGGTCGGGCCGCGGCGGCTCCGGTCGAAGGTGTTGCCCGGAAAACAAAGGAGATATGCGTCCGAAAGGGATACGAGTCTTCGAGAGCTAATCGAGGTGCAGCTCATGTTGGAGGGGCGGCAAGACATCCGGCTGGGGATGCTCGTTGTCTCGCCAGAAGACCTTGAAGCATTCTCCGTCACTTTCTGGTTTCCAAACGCTGCCGTCGGAAAATGTAACGGCGTCCGGGACGAAAACCCAGCCCAGGATGGTCTGCTGCTCCGACGGCGAATATGCTTTCCGCGACAGGGTCTGCTGCTGGCCCGGGGCCAGCGGTTGTTCCCAGCCCCAGAGATGTCCTTGAAACGGACGATGTAAATACTGCGGCGCGAGAAACTGCTCAGACTCGAGAGCGAAGCTCTGAATTGTTTTGCCGCTGACATTTTCCAGGGTCAGGGAAAACTGTTCGGTTGCGTTCCAGAAGTTGCCGGCGGCAAGCTTAATCGGGCATGGCCGCGTAGACGGCTGGTAGATGGTATAGGTGGCCATCATTCCCGCCTCCATGTGGTCGGCGACATGACAATGAAAAAGCCAGGTTCCTGGATTGTCAGCGAGCATATCGACGGTGACCATGCTACCGGGCAGCAGTTCGATAACATCGGTGGTCCGCAAGTTGTCGCTTACCGTTTTGCCGTGCCAGTGCGGCGAATGCAGATCTTTCTCGCTCCCCATGCCTAGCAGATACCACCGGACCCGCTCTCCTTGTTTCATGACAAGTCCGGGAAGATTGCCGAAGATGTAACCGTTGATGCTGTAGAAAAGGCCAGAGTCTTTTCCTTTGAGCTGATCAAACTGCATAAAAAGCGCAACAAACTCGCGATCCACATCTCTGGGACTGCCGTCGGCTTTCGCCTTGCCCTTTGCGGTTACGACGATCGGGCCCAGTAAACCGGCGTTCGCTTCTTTCGCCTCATCGGTGTGGGCGTGATACCACCAGACCTTCGAGCTCAATTCGCCTGGTCCTGGACCACTGCCCGCATCCGCATACCAGCGGTACGTGAATCGTCCACCCGGGGGAACTACCGCACCGTGCCCCGACGGCAAATACATGGAACCTTCGTTGTCTTTGTCATAGCGCAGGCCGTGGGGATGGATACTGTGAGCAGTCTGGCTGCGATTGATGAAGTCTACGACGATGGCGTCGCCCACCTCGGCTCGAATCATCGGGCCCAAGATGCCAAGCCATTCGGGCTGGGGTTTGCGCATAGAAAAGGTTGCGTCCGTGTACTCGATGTATCGCGTCTTTGGCCATTTCGTCTGCGAGGTCCAGGGCCGTGGGATCACTCCCCCATGAATCAAGTCCCGTCCGCTGGGAGCATAGTCCCAAGTGAGATCTTCCGCCGCAATGTAGTAGTGGCGAGTTGCTGCCATACAAGGCGCTGAGGCGAAAAAAACAATCGCCGCTAGCAGCAGATGTGGCAGTTGCGCAAGCAAGCGCGCGCGCTTCATGTTTTGTCCACGCCGCTTGACGGAATGCAGGCACCGTGGGGATCCAAACATATCCATCGCCGGATGACTTTAAGGCACTGACTTCCTGATCTGCAACTTTTCTTCGTTATTTCCTATTTTTGCTGAGAATCGATGGTCAGGCTGCGGGCCAGATAACGGGAGCCCTCAAAAGTTGTCACGACCGTGATCCCAGCGCCAACGTGAAGATTCTCGTCTGTGGCGACAGACGGATCGAGATAGATCTCGTACGTCCTGCGGTCGGTTGAGGAATCGATAACCAACAGACCAGTGCGCATGTCGAGATGTGTGATCTGGCCCGCGAAGGTATACCGGGTGCCGGGAAGCGCGAGGACGGAAATCTCACGAGCCACATCAGGGCTGCCGTTGCCCTGGTAATTGAATCGAACAGCGACCAGAGAACCGGCGACGAGCGTGCTTACTGGAACCGCGCGGCCATCCTGGAGACATCGCGTGGCGGAATCAAGCCGCACGCGCACCGGCGCGGGAGAAATCGCATCACGGATCGTCAGTTCACCGCGGTCGGATCTGTATTTCAGCACGACACCCTGACTTTCGCCCTGAGCCTGCGTCGCCTTGAGGCGAATGTTTCGCGCGAAGACCGTGCTTCCGTCGAGGATCGTATCGATAGAAACTCGCTCGCCATCGTGCAAGTCGGCGATCGTGGCGTCGGCCTCTCCACGGTAGACGTGAGTCCGAGGGTCGAACAGGATATTCATTCGGCCGCCGCCGAAAACGCGAACTGTTACCTGGTCGCGCACGCGATCCAGTCGTTCGACAGTCCCACCGACTAACGTGGCCTTCGCTCGCGGTACTGCCGGAAGATCAGGCAGCAGGGTCGCAGGGTCGGCGACGATATCGGTTTCAGCCTCCGCGGAGGGATTCGGCGCGGCTGGGTGCACAGCCTTAATGGCGCTCGCTGAATCCGGGACCATGGACGACGACGCGGACGCGGTCGAATCGGAAGGCGCCTGCGCGCAGGCCAGAACCCCGAGTATGAGAAGCAAACTGCCGAAGGCGGATTTGGCCACGAATTTCATGCAGAGATCAATCGAGCACGTGTTTCCCGCGCGTATTGGATGCAAAGGCGGGTCCGCAGGGTAGTCTCAATTCGACAACTGCCGTTTACGAGATCAGTCCAATTCCAGGGCAAACAATAATCCTCCCCGGGCATCGAAAGGGAGTCTCCAAATTGTGTCGATCTTGCTCAACGGTGCGGAGTACCTATGCTTAATAAAGGCTGGATTTCCAGGATTCATGTCGGCATAATTTTCGTCGGCGTCGTGGCGGAGGGGTTAGGAACGCAGTGCGCGCAGGCCGGAGATCTTAGAATAACCATCCCGAAGCGCAGTACGCTCACTCCTGTCCAACGATTGAACCGGGACGGAGTGGAGGCGATTCGAAAGCACAACTACGCCAAAGCTGAAGAACTGTTTTACAAGGCGTATCTATTCGATCCAGATGATCCATTCACATTGAACAATTTGGGTTACGTCTCGGAACTGCAGGGACAGATTGACCGGGCGCAGCGTTTTTACTCTCTCGCGGCAGATCAGGCGAGCGATGCGGTCATCGATCGGGCAAGCGCGCGGCGTGTGGAGGGCCGTCCGATGAAGGAGGCCTTGGCTCAGACGGACCAGTCCCTGCCAGATCAGCCCCTTCAGATGAATCATGCCAACGTCGAGGCCGTGCGATTGCTGGCTCAGGGCCGCGCCCCGGAAGCCGATTTGCTTTTGCAGACGGCACTGAAACAAGACCTGCAAAATGTCTTCACTCTGAATAATCTGGGAGTCGCCAAAGAAATGGAGGGCGAGGATCAGGAGGCGCTCAAATATTATGACGAAGCGTCTGGGGAGCATTCTGACGCCTCTGCGGTTGTGACCGCCGACCGCGTTTGGCGGGGACGACCCGTAAGCGAAATGGCGCAGCAGAATGCAAAGACATTACGCGAGCATTTGGCACGGACGAACGACCGAGCGGAGCAGGTCGCGGAGCTTAACCTGCGCGGCGTTTCGGCCGTGAACCGCAACGACTTGCGCGCTGCGGATGGAGACTTTCGAAAGGCCTATGCCCTGGATCCAAACAACGCATTCACCCTCAACAATATTGGCTACGTAGCGGAATTCGAAGGCGACCGCGAGACCGCACAGTTCTTCTACGATCGCGCCCGGCAGGCAGGCGGAGCGAATGCAACGGTAGGGGTTGCGTCGCGGCGCGCCGAGGAGGGGAAAAAGCTCTTTGCAGTGGCCGCGGACAGCGACGCAAAGGTTGAAGCGAAAGTGACTCAGGAGCGCGATAATTTGCGACGGCAGCATGAGCCCGTCGTTCTGCGGCGACGTGACAATAGCATTGTGGATGAATCGCCTCAACCACCGGCACCTGCCCCTACCCCTGCCGGCTCGGCACCTCAGTAGTAAAGCGGCTACGAATCGCTATCCTGGAATCGACCGAGGTCGGACTCGGGATCATAGAAGATGTAGCGCACAAGATTGGTTAAGTAACGCGACACCGTGCTCACATTCGTCCGATACCAGCAACAGCGGGTCATTGCCGGGGATAGTCCACAAATAAACTGAAAGCTTTCGAGGGGGGCGGGCGGTTGCGCCAACATGGCCGCGGCCATGCGGTGGTTGCCGTCGAGAATGGTCAATGGTCTCCGCTCGTCGACTCCAATGAGCAAGACCGTGGGGTTCACAAGGCTCTCCTGGACGGGCCCGGCGATCCGGTCGAGCTTGCGAAAGAACTCGTCGCCTGCCGATTCCTCCTTTTTAGCGCGCAAAGACTCGATCATGTCCGTCAAGTAGAAGCTCCCTTCTGCGACGCGGCGCCATTGGGCTCGGGGAAAAAAGCGGATCCGCCTCAGATCGCTGCGGCGAAGGTCGACTTGGAACCATCGCGTATCTTCGGGAAGTTCCCTCCACATCGCGCCCCGGCGAAGGAACAGCAAGGCGCGCCGCAGGGCGTTCTCGCGGTGGCTCTCCAGATTGGGATTGCGGACCAGATGGCCAAAGTCCTGACGGTATTCCTCGAACTCAGGGTGATGAAATTCACTTCGCAGAAACTCGGCGATGACTTCCTGTTCGTTCAAAGAACGGACGACAGACAGATTGGGATAATCTCGAATCACTTCGGGAGGAGCGATTTCCCGTCGCAGGAGAGGCAGCGCAACCGTAACCAGCAAAATCGCCATGAGCGCGAGCTGCACGAAGATAACCTGCTGTAAAGTTTGGTGAAAGAAGCAAATGCCAAGAACCAGGGCGCCGCTGAATGCCAACTGGGCCCAACTGGTATTGGCGATTTTGCGCGACATTTCATACGTAATCATCACCGAGCTCAGCGAATAGATGCCGGTGGTCACTGCATAAAGAATGAGCAGTGCCGCCAGCCCGCCAAAGTTCCCCAACTCAAAGTGAGCGCCGAAAAGGGTCCTCCACAGAAAGCTGGGAATGGCCCAGAGGCCGAGAATCAATGCCGTCAGAATCAGAAACACCATGCTCAATGACATGAACAGCACGGGCCGGGCTTCCCGATCGGTGGAGCGCGCCGCCGCTGACACCGGGAACATCGTATTGACGACCGACCACGCGCACATATTCACCAACCGCCCGACCAGAGACACGGCAGCATAAATGCCGGCTTGCTCGGGAGCGAAAAAATGTTTCACGAGTACGATGTCAAAGTTGTTGATAATGACCTGGCCGGAGAAAAACACGATTGCCTGCAAACCTTCTCCGAATGCAATTGCGACGCCGCGGGGATTCGGTGACTTCCAGGCGGGAGCAGGTCTGGCCAGGAGATACGAGGTGATGACCGCGATGACGCTGGCCAACACCGCGCCCTTCACCCCGAGCCCGAGTCGGATCAGCACGAATGCTCCGCCCAGCCGAACCACCCCTTCCAGCATGAAGTTGATTGCCAGGGAACTGAAGGCATGAATTCCCTGAATGTATCCCCGGCGCACTCCGAGCGGAATGTAGAAGGCCGTGCCCACGGCGAGCAGTGAGATCAAGACCGGATCAGGCAGATTCAGGTATGCCGTCACAGCTCGATTGAAGAGAAACAGAAGTGAGCCGATGAGGAGTCCGGTCATCCAGGCCCGCAGATGGAGGGTAGCGAAGATCGCGGCTTTGTCGTCGGGCGATTCGTGACTGGCGACGTATTTCGCGCACACGACCTGAAAAGAGAGCGTCATGGCTGACGCCAGCATCAGCAGGGTGTAGACCGCAGTGGCGTGCGCAAACCCGGTTGGCCCCAGCAGACGCGCGGTGACGACGTTGTAGATGAGGTTAGTAACTCCGACTAACCCGGAACCCGCCAGCAGAGTCAGGCTGCCGCCCAGCAGTTTGTAGCGTAGCTTCTTCGCTTGCGTCTGTTCCGTACTTGGAGCAGGGCGGCGGGAGGAATCGTAAACGCGCTTTTTCCCTGGAAGTGTCATCGGAGCCGCTGAGGTCTATCTGGAACGCCTATCTAGAACCTCACTTCTAGAACAGTGTGAAGTGCACAAGCGGGAGCACCGTCGTCCTGCTAGATCCCGGGAAGTCATAGAACGTCTGCTGCTGAACGCCGAACGCGAGGCGCATCGGATATGCAACTGGGACCTCGCCGCCACCATCTTTCACACTTCCACGGAGTGGGCGAACATACGAGACGAGAAACTCACTTTGAACATTGTCGTACGCGTGGTAGCCAGAGCCGCGGGAAAGAACAAACGAGCCTTCGACATTCCACCGCGGAGTTGCGCGGAAGTTGAAGCGGCCTCCCGGCAGCAGCGCCTGGGCGATCGCATATTGCGTATCCTGTATACGCCAGGAACGGAGATCCTCGGCGAGTACGGCCGCAGTCAGACGCTTCCCGAACCTGTGCTGCAGTCCGACATAGGTGGAAGTATTGAAATATTCTTCGACCTGCGGACGAAAGAGCAGATCCCGAACTGAGTAGCCGGCGATGAGGGAAGTGTTGCCCCACGGACGGCCAACCGTGAACTCGACGTTCGCGGAAGCATCGCGGGAATGCAGATCCTGATCGGTGAACGGACCCGCTTCCCGTATGGCGCTCCCGGTTACGGAAACCCAGTCGTAGAAAGAGTTCGTGGAAACGTACAGGAACTGCCGGAAAAGATTCTGGTTCATGTATACCGGGGAGATGGTGTCACGGCGCACCGTAAACTGCAGACCACCGTTGAACGTGATTGAATTCGATCCCAGATGAAGAACAGGCGTAATTCCGCCATTCAGAATCGTGTCATAAGTATTCCGGTCCTGAACCAGGCCGACGCTAGGGAAGAGCAACTGGCCAACGGTCACGCCCTGGCCGACAAAACCGGTAATCGCGGGGAAATTTCCCAAACTGACGCGGTAGTGCGATTCCGCCAGGCTCTGAAACGAATGACGCGGCGGAGGCAGCAGCGCGGGATTCGTGACGCCGAGAATTTTCGCGTCCAGCGTGTAGACATTGATGTCTTCCAACACCGGAGCAAAAGAAGCTTCGGGAAGGATGCTCACCTTGTCGTTGATCTGGCGGCCCTCTTCGTCGGCCGCTGCGTACTGCGAGATTTCGGCGATACCACGATCGTCCTGCCCCGCGACGGTGCTGGCCTGCGCGAAAGCGGAAAGCTCGTGCAGCGGATCCTGGCGCTGGCGCGACAAATTCGCAGACGCCATCATGTAGTCGTAGTCATCGCGGAACTCATCCGTCGGTCCAAGACTCGCCAGAGTCGCCTCTGCCCTGCGAGTACTGCCTTCCGCGAGATACGTGTTCGTCAGACCGATTGCAACCGTGCGGTTGCTCGCTCCGGCCAGTTTCGCTTTGTCGAAATAGCTTTCGGCGAGATCGAAGTCATGCATGGCCAGGAACAGGCCGGCCGCTTGGGCGAAGTCTTCTGCAGTAACTGGTGAATCGGTGTCGAGACGCGCCTCAGCGAAGCCAAGAGCGATCTGGCGGCGGGCCTCATCAAGATGGCCTTGCCGTAAGAAAATCTCAGCGACCGCCAGACGGACGCCGATGCGATCCCCACCGGGCACATCGAGCGCGCGAGAAAAGCGCTGCATTGCGGCATTTTGGTCGCCGAGCGTAAGCAGGGCGTCTCCGGTCGACATAAGAATTTCCACGCGGTTGCCGCCCAGTTTTTCCGCCGATTCAATGTCATGAAGCGCCTGTCCGCGACTTCCCTGCTTGGCGTGCACTTGCGCCATCAAGGCGTAAATCGCCGGATCCGATGGCGACAGCCTCAGCGCAGTATTGAGTGCGGCTGTCGCTTCTGCGTAGTGCCGCATGCGATAAAGCACGTCGGCGTAGGCCAGTTGCGTTGTCAGGTCGTTCGGCGTTTCTGCGAGCGCCGTGCGGTATTCCGTCGCCGCGTGTGCGTAGTCCTGCTCTTGCCGGAAGGCTTCCGCGCGCGCCAGATGCCAGGAGTGCGATTTGCCCAGGGCTTTCTGGGCCGCGTCCAATTGCGTGAGCGCGGGCTTGGGACGGTGAAGCTGCAGATCGGCATAAGCCAGACCAAGGTGAGCTTCGCCATAATTGCTTTGCAGTTGCAGCGCGGTCTGAAAATCGGACGCAGACTTGCCAGGCTGCCGCAGGTCGTTCAACACAAATCCGCGATTCACGTATCCCGTGGCCATTTTCGGATCGCGTTCAAGCGCGAGTGTAAAGTCGTTCAGTGCCGCATTCAAGTCTCCGTTGTGAACATGCACGTTGCCGGCAATGAGCGGAAGATCTTTATCGTTCGCGAGGATCGGCCCGTATTTGGTTACGAGGGCGAGTGCATCGTCGTAGCGGCCCAGGTAGTAAAGATCGTAGGCGAGGTAGACTACGCCTTCGCGGTCGTTCGGCAACTTCTCGATTACTTCGTATCCGAGCTTCGCCGATTCATCGTATTCGCCCTTGAACGTGAGGTAGCGCTCGCGCTCGCGCTTGACCTGAGGGATCGTGTTCCCCTTTGCCGAGGCGCGATCGAGCCAGCGCCTGGCAAGGGTGATATTGTGCGACTCCATCGCCGCATTTGCGCCTGCGGCCACAACCAGGGCATTGTCCGGCATACGCTGGAAGGCATTTTCGTAGTCTGCTTCCGCAGGTTGGAATTTGCGTTCAGCCGTATACAGGTCGCCCAAGGCCAGGTAGGGTGCGAAGTCGTTCGGGTGAGCCGCAATTGCGCGCACGAAATAAGTCTCCGCTTTCTTCGTATCGCCCGTATCGCGCGCCAGATAACCCAGGGATGAAAGCGCCTGCCGATTGTTGTCGTCGAGTTCCAGAACCTTTGTGAAAGTATCCCGCGCGGCGTCTTTCTGTCCCATTTTCCATAGCAGCGAGCCGAGATTCACTAACGAATTCACATTTCTGGGAGCAAGAGCAAGTGCTTCTTTCAAATCGCGATTGGCAGCATCAAGGTCGCCCGCGGCAGATTCGACGACGGAGCGCAGGCGCAGCATCTCCGGACGGGTCTGTTCCGAGACCTGGATTGTCTGCAGGGAGGCGGTTGCGGCCTCCAGTTCTTGCTTTGCGGCATCGGCATCATCTTGCCGGACTTCCATCTCGTAGAGATTCAGGCGAAGCTCGACGGGGTAGAGTGGTCCCTCCACGGCGTGCGCGGGCAAATGGTCGAGAGCCTGTTTGTATTCGTCAGCGGCTTCGGGAATGCGATCCTCTGACTCCGCGATGCTTCCCAAAATTGCGTGCAAACGGTAGTTGTTATTGTCAATTTGCTTGGCCGCTTCGAGAAATGGACGGGCCGCGTCGGGCTGCCCTGCATTGACCCAGGCTTGTGCCGCACTGAGTTCGAGTCCGATGTTGCCTTTGGCGGCTTTGGCCAGGCGTGTATAGAGTGCCGCCGCTTCCTGCTGCTTGCCCGCAAGTTGATAGGTGTAGGCCAGCTCGGCAAGCACATCCGCCGTTTTGGCCGGAATGGCCTCCAGGGTTACGATCGTCTCATCGTACTTTCCTTGATCGCGGTATTGTCCGGCGACCGCACGCAGAACTTCGGGGTCGTGCGGCGCCCTACTCTTGGCGTGATTCAGATATCGCGCTGAATCTTCCGGCTGCCCCAGCCGTTCATACGCGTGCGCGATGAGCAGATCGCTGTGCGCTGTGGGCTGCAAGGTCTCTGCCCGCTGCAGCAAGCTCAACGCAGCTTTGGGATCGGAGGTGAGCAGCAGCTCTCCCGCGAGTTGCAGACTGTTGGCATCTTTCGGATTTGCATCGACGACTTTTCGCAACAACTGTTCCGCTTCCTGATCGCGGCCCATCCTGGCATAGGTTTCCGCCAGTCCCGCCAGTCCTCTCAGCGAATTCGGCTGCTGCTTCAGCCCATGGTTGTAGGAATCAATGGAAAGCTGATAGCGCTCAGCAAGGCGAGCCGTATAACCCAACAAGAACCACATTTCCGTATTTTGCGGCGCCGACTTCGCTGCCTGCTGGGCGTAAGCCACGGCTGCGGCGTAGTCGTTTCGTTTGAGTGCATCCTGCGCCGCGCGCGCCTGGCGCGCCACGTCAAAACTCGATCCCCAACTGAGGTCGGGGCCGCTTTGGGGCGCACCGCTCTGCGGTTGTGGTTCTTTGTTCGTCTGATGCGAGGAGGCTGGAGAGGATCCACCGCCACTGACATCGTAAGTCTGGCCAAGGGCTCGGCCGGGAACGCCGATAACCATGAGGCCGGCAATCATGACAATGCAAAAGCTTGTGAGCGGAATCCAGCTTTTCACGTGGTCACCACACTGCACAATCTTCTAAAGAGTCTCCAAAGAGCCTCCCGCACAGGACATCCTGCGGTTCACCTCAGATGCAGACGTGGCAGGTAGGTTTGCCTTCCATTGTTGTGGCGGGACGGGAAGCTTTCTGCGAGACCCGCACTCCGGCGCGGACGGCAAAAAACTCGACGTAAACCCCTCAGAGCTTTCCTGAATCAAAGGGGACGCTAAGGGCACTGGAGTGTGTCACCGCAATGAGCGCAAACCAAACCTACTCTCGTCCCATCCCGCTATTGGCAATCGTTTTAGTGGCGCTGGCCGTGCATGGACCTCTGTTGCTCATGCAATTGCCCGCCGGGTCGTTCGATACGAACTTCCATATCTTTCTGGCCTCTCACTATGCCCATCACTGGTTTAATCCGTGGAACGAAAAATGGTTCGCGGGTTTCTCGCAGACTACGTATCCTCCGCTCACGCATCAATGGATCGCAGTGTTGTCGAACCTTGTTGGCTTGAAAATGGGATACATGCTGGTGCAGTTGATTGCGGTATTGCTGCTGCCAGTGGGCGTGTTCCGGTTCGCCAAGATCTGGGTCGATGAGCGGGCCGCAAGTTATGCGGCGTTGGGCAGCATTTTTCTAGGTGCCCTGGCCTTTCTCGTTTACCAGGCAGGACAGCTGGCCACGGTTGCTTCCGGGGCGCTGTACTTGAATGCGCTCCCTTATTTTTATGAGTGGGCGAAACTGAGTTCGGTACGTTCACTGGTCAAAGGCGTAGCGCTCAGTTTGACGGCTGCCGCGGCTCACCACGTGACGTTGATTTTCGGCGTGGTCTTTTTTGCCGGGCCCGTACTGTGGATTGCCTGTCTGGATGCTCGGGACCGGCACAGCGACTCTTCCGTCGCTGGCGTGATCTCGCGGGCGCTGCTGTTTGCGGGTCTGGTTGGCATCGGAGTCGGCATCGTCTTGTTGCCTTACTGGATGGCGCTGATTCAGCATCCGATTCACCAGATTCCGATTCCACATGACAGCCGATCGAATTTCCTGCTGAATTCGATTACAGCGATCAACTATTTCGTGATTCCCTACGGGGCTTTAATTCTTGCTCTGCCGTTCATCATCATTCGCGGTTCGTCGGTTCGGCGACTGCGGCCGCTGCTCGTTGGCTTCTGGCTCAGCCTCATCTTTGGATTGGGTGGCACCACTCCCTTGCCGAGATGGCTACTCGGCCGCGCGTACGACATTCTCACCTTCGAACGATTTACCTTCTGGGCGACGTTGATGGCCATGCCGATTGTTGGTTTGCTCGCGATTCAATTGCTGGATCGTTTTCGGGCGAAAGCCGCGGTTGCGTTGTCGTTGTCGGCGGTTGCCACAATTGGCGCAGCGCTGGCCTGGCTGACGGTCAATCCGTATCGCCCGACCATCACAATGGACGTCCAGCCGGTGATCGCATTTCTCAACCGCGATGGCCATGATTCTTATCGTTACATCACTCTAGGATTTGGCAGCGAGCTGGCACAGGTCTCAACCTACACCGACGCCACCAGTGTTGACGGCGATTACAATTCGGCGCGTCTGCTGCCTGAGATGACGCAGTATGGTTCGGCGCAGCTGACGAATGCCAAATTCTACGGGTCGGCCGGCATGGCCTCATTGCGCGCGATGCTGGAACACGCCAACCGGTACGGATTGAAATATGTTTTTGTTCACGATTCGTACTACGAACCGCTCTTGACGTTTGCAGGATGGCGGAAGACCGAGACCTTCAACAACGGTGAGATCACCGCCTGGTCGAAGGACGACGTTCCCCCCGCGCACCGCATCGATTCGGATGCGATTCCTTCTGCGTGGATGGGCTTGCTCTGGGGCACTCTTCCCATTGGGGTCAGCGTGTTGGCGATGTTCCTGGAACTACTCTTGCCAGCGAGTCGGAGAATGCGGACCGCGATCAGCGCACCCATTCGAGTCGAGGAACCGGCGGAGCACTACGTAGCATGAGACGCGAAAGCGTGAAACATATAGCGCGAAACATGAGGATAGCTTGAAGCAAGAAAGACCGATATGAGACGAGCACTGCCAATCATAATTGTCGCTGTCACCGTTCTCCTGATGGCTGTTGGTTTGACCGGGGCTGGACGATCGAGCGGAACCGTTGGAATCGCCGCAGGTTCGGCACTGCCGGGGTTCAGCACGAACGCGGCCACTCCGGAACAGGCGCTCTCCAATTTCTTGATTGACGTTCAGAAGCGCAACTGGGATCGAGCATTCTCAAGTGTGGAGCGCACCAACGACGGTGTGAACGAGCAGGCATTTGTTCAGGAGTGGATCGGCTCAAATGGCGGGCTGCGCGCATTTTCGAATTTAGAGGGGTATGACGCACGTCCGCTCCATGCTACTGATGCGGAGGCGCAGATGCGCGTGCGGCTGCATTGGTCGACACCGGTCGGACCAGTGGAAGATGTTCGCGACTTTCGCCTGGCGCATCGGGGCGACGCGTGGAAAGTGGTGTGGGACGAAGCGCCCGTACCGAACGTGCCTTCGCAAATCATTCCAGTGAATTATCTTCGCTGGGATCTAGTAGCCGGAAGCGCTGGCGAAGAGTGGGGTTCGCGGAATGTGGATGCTCCCCATGTGCGCATCGTGTCGATGAACGCGGTAGATTCGGCCGAAGGCTCAGTAGTCATGGGAGAAGTCGTTAACGAGGATACGATCCCGGCATTCGTAAACGTTAACGCGACTCTGTTGGATGCCGCCGGAAGCTCGATTGATGATGAAACCAGCTTCGACAAGATTCTTCATGTGCTCTTGCCGAAGCAAGTTTCGCCGTATCGCATCGACTTCCCTCACGTCAGCCTGAGCAAGGTAAAGAACGTGCACATGGACGTAAAGGCCACGCTTGTTCCGGCCTCGTCCGACCCCGTGATCGGCGTGATGAATCAGAAGCTGGATACGGACGCGCAGGGCCGAGCGGTGCTGCACGGTGAACTATCGAACCAGAGCGGCCAGACCGTGAATATTCCACATGTGATCGCCAGTTTTTATGACAACAATGGCAAGGTAGTGTGGGTTTCCGATGGCTACGTCGAACGCGCGCTACTTCCTCAGGAGTCTGAGGCATTTGCGGTGGAGATTCCGAAATCGCTGGCAGGGAAGGTGCAGAGCTTTCATGTGGTCGTCAACCAATACAGTCTGCAAAAGTCGTAAATCACCGCGAAGCCTGCGGGTGGGTTCGTTGGTTCTTAGCGCGAGCCTTGTTTGCCTGGCGGCGATGGGTTACGCGCAGGATGCGGATCTGCGTGCGCCATCTGCGGCGGTGGCGGGAACCGCGAATTCGATCGTCACTACGGGGAACGGCACGGCGACTTTTTACCTGATCGGACCGAGCGTCGCATTCAAGCGCGAGGTGCGTCTGGGACAGGAAATCTCGTTGACTGCGAAAGACTTGCAGAATGCGGGAAAGTACTTGGCGATTGTTTGTACGGGCAGCTGCCAAAGTGTCGGGTTTTTTGCAGCACCGGCAAAGCCGGTGAGTCTGACTTTTCTCGTGCACCCATCCCGGGCTCCGGTGGGACAGAATGACATGATCAGCGGCGTGGCGCTGCCGTTCGATGAATTCCACAACCTCGTGATTGTGCCGGAGACAGTGGACTTCCAATTGACTGCGAAGGACTCGGCTGCGGTATCGCGTCGGGTCACGACACAGGACGGAATCGCTTGGTTTCACACGAGTTCAGGCAGAGCGGCCGGCCCATTGCAGGTAGCGGCATCGCTCAACGACATCGATGTCTCCGTGCGACGCGTCGTGCAGCAGGTCGCTTCCGACCCGTGCAGTTTGCATATCAAAGGTCAGCGTACGCCGAAAGGAATTGTCGTCGAAACCGAACCGGTTCGTGATTGCACGGGCAATCCCGTGCCCGACGGCACCGTCGTGACCTTCACCGCGAGAGACGGCAACGAAACAGACACGGTGGACGCGCCGATCAAACAAGGTGTCGCTCGCGCGCAATTGGCGGCGAGCGGGCCGGTCGTAATCTCAGCCGCTTCCGGAGTCGTAATGGGCAACGAGTTGCGCCTAGGCCCGCAGTAGCAGTAAAGGATGAGCGGATGAGCATCGGAGTCCGACCTTATGATGGATAGAAGTCATTCCGGCCGAGTGACGGCGCTAATCGCGATTGCACTGATCGCCTTGCTTGCGCCGCGTGATTCTTTTAGCGCGGACTCCACTCCGCAGGTCGTGCTGAACACCAGCAAAGCCGCTCCACGATCGGTCGAAAGCTTGACCGAACGTGCCATTCTTCGTGACTACAAATTCGCCTGGGCGAACCTCGATCAGGCCTTGGAATCCAACTCAACTGCACCTCTGAGCGGCCTGTTCGCGGGCACTGCCAGCGCATGGCTCAACGACGCGGTGACCAGCCAGCAACGCAACGGCATCAGTTCACGCTATCTCAAGCAGATTCACCAGTTGGAAGCTGTTTTCTACGCACCCGAAGGCGATCTGATCGAACTGCACGATACAGCCGAATATGATCTTCAGATACTCGACGGGAGCAAGACCATTCATGACGAACACGTGGTCGTGCGTTACGTCGTGCTCATGACTCCAGGGGCCGACCGCTGGGTCATTCGCCAACTTCAGGCTGTCCCGGAATTTTGAGCCCACGTCGGACCATCGGCTCTCGCCAACCGCTGCCGCCGCCATTGCATCCTAGTTTCATCAAACGGTGGAATCGATGGAGTCCTGTTTTGTCGAAACGGCTGCTAGCTCTGGCGATAGCATGTTTCATGGTGGGCAGCGGTTGCACCACGCCCGGCGTCAATCGCGCTTGGCAGCAAAATCTTCAGGCTCCTGACTCCTGGCCGAAAATGCTGGCCGTTTACATGCCATGGTTTGGCGACCATGTCCATATGGATGTGGGCTACTCCAGCAACGATCCAGCGGTCCTGCGGCAGCAGATTCAGCAAGCTCGTCATACGGGGATCTCCGCATTTGTCGTGGATTGGTACGGAGCCACTCTTCCTTTTTCCGACCACAATTTCGCGCTTCTTCAAGAAGCCGCTGACGAAAGTCATTTCCAGGTCGCGCTTCTCTATAACGAAGCCGAAGATGATGACGGGCAGGCCACCGACGAAGCCATCGCCGCTCTGGACAAAGCGTACCAGGCGTACATTGGTCCGGAAGCTCCTCATCGTAATGCCTACCTCACTGACAACGGACACCCGATGATCTTCATTTTTCCGAAACATGGCCGGGTGGATTGGAATCGTGTTGCCGAGCATTGCCAGGCGTGGGAGGCACCCCCATTTCTGTTCTACAAAGACACTCCGCCCGCCCAATTTGCCGCGGCGTTCGCAGGTTCTTATGCGTGGGTGCAGCCCGGACAAAAAGGATGGACTCCGGATGGAAGTAATTGGGGCGAGCAGTATCTGGACGATTTCTACAGAGACATGAGAAACAAGCATCCCGACAAAATTGCCGTAGGTGCCGCATGGCCTGGCTTCGACGATTCGGCCGCGAAGTGGGGCCTGAATCGGCACATGCAGAGCCGGTGCGGGCAAACCCTCGAGGACACGCTCAGGCTCGATGGCCGTTATTTTGACGCAGCCCATCCGCTCCCGTTCGTCATGATTGAGACCTGGAACGACTACGAAGAAGGCACCGCGATTGAGCGCCTGAACTTTGCCAAGTGCAGCCAGAATGCACAATCCCACGCCGGGTCTAACTGACTCTCGATTGACCCTCTTCTGCTGATTGTGCTCGTGGCGAACGCCAACCACAGCGCTCGTTTTCACATCCAAGATGCGGCCGTCATTTACTTCATACGGAGTTCGATACGATGGAGCAGGTTAGGGGTTCGACAAAGAACCTTCAACTGCTGTCCGAGCTACTTCTGACCGTTCCTGCGTCCACGAAGGCACGCCCCCGGAGCGAGGAAATCGTAACTTACTCTAGCGGCACCCGTGAACTCATTCGCGGAATTGTGCCGCAGGATGTGGATGATCTCAAAGCGCTCGCAATTACGAATCACGTGATTATGCGTTCGTTTCGCCCTCTCCAGCAGCTTCTTGCGGCGGACGGAAACGACGCGGTGGAACTTGTCGTGGCGGCGGTTCAGGAGGAAACAGCGTGCATCGATCATGCTCTTGGTTTTCTGGAGCAGATCTGTGCGGCTCTCGACGAAGCCGGCTGCCCGGTAACCGTAATCAAGTCTCTGGATCACTGGCCGGATCTGGGCAGCGACTTGGACCTGTACACGGACGCCGACGCCGGCAAGGTGGTTGAGGTAATGAGCGTGCGTTTCAAAGCCACGCTCGCCGACCGCAGCTGGGGTGACCGCCTGGCGAACAAGTGGAACTTCGTGGTGCCGGGATTGCCCAAACTCGTGGAGGTTCACGCTGGAAGACTAGGACAAACCGGCGAACAGACCGCTGTTACCAAGTCTTTGTCCTCGCGGACTCGCATGGTGGAGGTAAGCGGACATGTCTTTCGAGTGGCCGCACCGGAAGATCGCATCATCATCAGTACGCTGCAACGCATGTACCGGCACTTTTACATTCGCTTGTGCGACATCGTAGATAATGCCCGTCTTTTGGATGCGCACCTGGTCGATTTTGCGCATTTGCAGTCCGTTGGGCTGGCGGCCGGCCTGTGGGAAGGCATCGCTACCTACTTGATGATCATCTCGGAGTACGTTGAGGCATATCGCGGGCAAGGTGTGCCGCTGCCTTCTTTTGTAAGTCATTCGGCGAAATTCGGTACGGGTCAGGTTCGTTTTCATCGCGACTTTGTGCGAATCCCGATCGTGCCGCATTCGCTGGATCTCTATGCCTCTGAGCTGATGACTCTCTTGCTGAACGGGGAACTTCGAAACACTCTGCGCCTCAGCCTGTTGCCCGGTCTCGCTACGGCCGCGGCGCTCGAACAGAAGATCACCGGCAGCGACAAAGGAATTTGGTAGACGCTGCAAGAACCATCGCTTGCAGTATGAGTAAGCTAGTAACCATACAGGCTTCACTGGATTGCAGCGACCAGGTGGCGAGGCCTAACGTTTTGCTATATCACAAACCCGGAGCGGGAAAGGAACAGCATGCCAGGGAAAAAGCACTTGCGCGGCGTAAGCGCAAAAGAAGAACGCGAATACGAGCACATTAAGGATAGCGCGGAAAAGTCCGGCCGCTACGGCGGAAGGGCGAAAGAGGTGGCAGCCCGAACCGTGATGAAGCAGCACAAAGCCAAGGGGCATCGTACGGGACAGTAGGGGTCGAAAAGCTGCTTCGTTTGGAGAGTCTCTGGCCTGGGGGGAGGAGTTCGCGTGGTTCGTATTCTTGTGGTCGACGACAATCCCTCAGTCAGGCACTACCTGCGTGCGATTCTGGAACAACAGACCTCATGGCGAGTGTGCGGCGAAGCCCGCACTGGAGCGGAAGCTCTGCACAAAGTGCTGGAGGCGCCTCCAGACCTCATACTCCTGGACTATCAGATGCCAGATTTGAATGGTGTTGATGTCGCCAGGCAAATTTGCGAGCTGTTTCCCAAGATTCCGATCTTGATGGTAACGCTGCACCTTTCAAGACAGTTGTCCGATGCGGCACGTCTGGCGGGTGTTCGCGGGGCATGCGCAAAGCAAGATATCGGCTCGGTCGTCGAGGCGGTCGAGGTACTGTTGCGTGATCAGACGTATTTTCCGGCCATCGCGGCGGGTTAGTGTTCCGGGCGGCTGCTGCTGGGTCGGAGCAACCCCCGGCTGTACGAGTTTACCCACCAAAATACAGAGTTCACTGTATTGGACCCACTTTGGCCGGACGGTAGTCTGTGTGCGAGTTCCTAGGGTCCCTGCATCGCTGGACGAGTGGCGTCTTAGTGACAGAGATGGGCCGGGTCACGAGGGCTGAGGTAAAATGTGGCGAATCGTCTGGTGGGTCTCCGCCAAGAGGAACGGAACTTCATGGCAATTCGCATATTGCTGGTTGATGATCATCCAGTCGTGCGGCAGGGGCTGAAGACGCTTTTAGAAGGACGCGCCGGGTGGGAAGTGATTGGGGAAGCATCGGACGGGGCCGAGGCGGTAGAAAAAGCAAAGGACCTGAAACCCGACGTCATGGTGCTCGATGTCACGATGCCGAAAATGAACGGACTGGAAGCGTGCCGTTTGCTTCGGACACAGGCGCCCCGACTTGAGATCCTGTTTGTTACGCAGCACGATTCCCCGCAAATGATGCGCGAGGCCCTGGATGCTGGGGCCAGGGGATACGTGGTGAAGTCCAATGCCGCCCGCGATCTGTTGGCGGCGGTGGAAGCAGTAAGCCAGCATCGCGTCTTTACCGCGCTCAACGGACGGGATGCCGGTTCTCAGTGAGCTGGTTGCACTAAAGTGTCTTAGTTAAATTCGGGTCCGCCTTTGATCTGCGAGGGTGAATCATGAAGTTGAGAATTTTATTGGCCGATGACCATGAAATTGTGCGACGCGGCTTGCGCGCACTTCTGGAAAAACATGAAGGGTGGGAAGTTTGCGGCGAAGCCAACGATGGCCGCGACGCGATTGAGAAAGCCCTCCAGCTGAATCCTGATGTCGTCATTGTCGATATTGGGATGCCCAATCTGAATGGTTTGGACACCACCCGCCAACTCCTGCAACATGACCCGCATTTCAAGGTCATCGTGCTTACTATTACCGATTCTGATCAGGTCATTCGTGAAGCTCTGGACGCCGGCGCGCGCGGCTTTGTGCTGAAGTCGGATGCGGCGCGCGACCTGGTGTCGGCAGTAGAGGCGCTGCAAAACAAGCGCATGTTTTTCACTCCGCGAGTGAACGACCTGGTGCTGGCCGGTTTTCTGGAAAAAGGACACACCGTCGCGAGAAACGAAGCTCCAAAGTTGCCAACCTTGACCGCCCGCGAACGTGAGATCACTCAGTTGCTGGCAGAGGGCAACAGTTCGAAAGAAGTCGCCTGCCTCCTGAACCTGAGCACCAAAACGGTCGAAACGCATCGCAGCAATATCATGCGGAAACTCAGCTTTCATTCGATCCGGGATCTGGTCGTGTATGCGATTAAGAACAATCTGATACAGATCGAGATCCCACCCCCACCGACGAAGGCACCGACTGGGCCTACGGCAGCGTGAGTTCAGCAATTCCGACCTTTCACGGGGGCGAGACTCGATCAACGAACAGTCTCGCCCGGATAGTATCCGCTGCGTGTGCGCACGGTCAGCCGGCTGTGCCCACTTCCTTTTGCCTCAACTCGAATTGACTGGTATGCCTTCTGGGCCGAACTTCTCGGCTTGAACGCAAGCGTGTATTGGCTCCGGATGTCGCGGGCCACGGTTCGCGTAATGTCGTCCACTTCATTTAAACTCTGCGGAAAAAACGCTACTCCTCCGGTACTGGATGCGAGGTTCTGAAGAGCATCCCGCCCATCACGCGTCAACCCGTCGTCGGTTAATCCAATGGCGTATACCGTCGCACCATGGTTCGGCTGCAACTTTCGGATGGCTTCCTGCAGTGTTTCCTGGCTCATGTTGTCTCTTCCGTCGGTAATGACCAGAAGCACCTTCTTGTCCAGACGGGGATTGTTGCGCAAATGGACGGCGGAAGCTACAACTGCGTCATAAAGGGCTGTGTTTCCCCGGGTTGAAACCTGATGCAAGGCCGCCTGGAGGAGGTTGACGTCAGACGTGAAATCCTGATCCAGATAAGGCGTCTGACTGAAATTTACGACAAAGATTTCATCTTGCGGATTGCTGACGCGAATGAGATTGAGGACGGCTTGATTCACCTTCTCCCGCTTGTCCCGCATCGAGCCGGAATTATCAATGACGATCCCCATCGCTACCGGCGCGTCCTCCCGGCGGAAGGACGTAATCGGCTCGGAGACGCCATTCACAAAAACGTTGAAAGCACTTCGATCCAGCGAAGTAACCAGACGTCCTGAGTCATCCACGACAGTGGCGTGCAGGACCACTTCTTGTACCTGCTTCTTAAAGACAAACCTACCCGAGTCATTTGCACTGGTATCAGGCGCGCTTGCAGGTTCCTGCTCTGCTGCCGCCGGCTGCTGGACAGTCGAATCTTGATCCGCTGGTTCCTGCGCGCCGGGCGGCGGCGTGCTCTGAGGTAGGTTCGCGTCGGAAGTTTGTCCAGTGGCCGGGGGAGGTGTAGACGGAGTGGTCTGGGCGGGCGGTACGTTCTGCGCGAATGTCGACGCGCTCAACGCTAGAGCCATCGTTAATATCCATACTGCGGAACGGAGAACACTCGTCGGACCGAAACGCATTGGGCAGCCTCCATGCAGCTGTTTGATGCCACTCTGCTCAAAATCGCCCACTCCTTTTTGCCTCGGCAAGGCAAGAAACTCTTGGCGCGTTCGGTCAATAGAAATAGAGTGGATCACCACCCCAAATTACGGCCTTCACTGGATTCAACCTTCGTCGGACACTACGTAGCCTCGGCTCAGCGACTCCAGTTGTAGCTGCGGTTGCGGAAAGGGATAATCCCGATGCTTTGGACGATCGTTGCTCTGCTATTAATTCTTTGGCTGCTGGGAATGGTCAGTTCCTATACCCTGGGCGGATTTATTCACATCTTGCTGGTTATAGCAGTGATCGCGGTGCTCGTGCGCATCATCCAGGGTCGAAACCCAGTGGCGTGATAGGAGACAGCGAAGCGATGCTCCGAGAAAGCACAGCGAACACGGCCCTAGTTAGGTGAAAGATGTAGCGGGACGCATCCAACGCCAGGCGGGAGAGTGGACGGGCGACCCTAAAAAACAGGCAAAAGGCCCCGCGAAACAGGTCGAGGGCAAATTGCAGAACGCACGGGGTAAGGCCAAAGATGCCGCCAAGAAAGAGGCAGACAGTATCGAGAAATCCTCCAAATCACCTCAATCGACTCGAGACACAATGGACTCGGACGAAGTGCCGGCCAAGTTCGGCGCTCCCGCCGATAGCGGGAATAATTTCCTCTTGTGCTCGAAACAGGGTGATCGGCTGCCTGCCGTTCACCCTGCATTCTTGTTTTGAAATGATAGAGCTCGTCTATAGTGCACACACGGCGCTGGATCACACGGCGTTAGGTCACACGTCGTTCTCCATCTAAAGAACGTGTTTCTTCCCCGCTTTGAAGACATCTGGAGTTCTCGCGAAGGCTGCCAGCAGAAAATCAACCGTGAACAGCGCCAGGGCAGCGACTCCGAAGACCTGGGCAAACCCGATCAGGTGCACAAGCATCCCGAGCAGCCAGAACAGTAACAAAAATTCACCGAATGCTCGTAGCATGATTGACCCATTTCTTCATCGGACAAGAGCGGGAGAGATGTTCCATAGCTGTGCAAGTGCACGGGCGGCATCGGTGAGTGCACGCTTCTCCGCAGCCTGAGCGTCGGGCACGATTGCGTTCTTGCGGACAGCGATGGGAGTGTTAGAACGGCCGCGCGGTTCTCCGCTGCGCTGAATCTGAGCGAGGGCGGTTTCGAATGTTCGCCGCAGATCATGCGCCTGCGGCGCGGGTATGGGCTTGGTTGCGATATTCGACATGGTGTGGCTCCTGTGCTCATTTAAGAGGAACACCCGCGTTGCGAGAATACAGTGTTGCATTCAATCCGGGCTCGGCGAAACAGGGTGGAGTGAAGCTGCAACTATACGGATGAGAAGTCGTCGCAAATCCGAATCAAACATCTGCAATGCGAAAAACTAAATCCCGTACAGGGAACACTTGATGGACCGGGCAAGATTCACAAAGGTAAAAGTGCTAAGACGATGTAGAAGCTTCGCGCGTGATCCGCCACTATGACGGGAAGTTAATGTGCCATCAATGATCGTCATGGCAATCGAATTGCATCTCCGTTCACAAGCTGCATCGTCTTTCGTGGAGGCGAACGTATGAATCGAACGACGAATTGGTTTGTTGGTTTGCTTTTGGCGACAGCGCCGCTGGTCTTTGGGCAAGAGCCACGGCTGAATTCGCAATTTCCGGCGGAACCTCTCGCCTCGCAACAGCTCATAGCTTGGACAGACCTGCAGAAGCCTCAGCCCGCGCCTCAGCCGCTTCCGCCACCGGACACGCCAATCCCGCAGCCCGACCCACAAGGCCAGAAAGCGCAACCGTCGCCAAATCCTCAGACTCCAGAGACGCCGGCCCAGTCATTCACTGGGAAGATTGTGAAGGACGGAAATAAGTACGTCTTGAAGGTGACGAACGAAGCGGCTTACCAACTGGACCGGCAAGAACACATAAGCCGCTACGAGAATCAAGACGTGAAAATCGTCGGGAACCTCGACACTGGCAGCAACACGATCCGCGTCATCAAGATTGAATTGCTCTCATAAGTTAGGCGACGTGACCGGCGGCGACACCGAGAGATCGGCACTGCGACGAGATCGGCACTGCGACCACCTTTCCTCGTTTGCAATACCGCGATGCCCCAAAGGCCTCGGTGGCTTGCCTTACTCGAAACCGCATCGAGCCTTTCCTAGATTGATCTGTCGTGGCCTGTCACCAGGTCTAGAGGTTGTGACATAAGAAAAAGATCACGATCGCTTAGGGACAGGTCTCTTGCGAGGGGAACGGAGCGGCAACGAAAAAAGGCCCGCTGCGGCTGTCACGGCGGGCGCTAAACGATGCGTTGCCTCAAGGGTTATAGATAGCTATCGAGTCTCGGAGGGAGTGATATCGACGACGCATTTTCTCCCCTACACGAACTACCTTAGTGTCTCCATAACGAGAACTTTGTAGCGTGGAGGTAACGCCTCACAGAAGAGCGGTGAAGACTCTCACTTTCCGCGTGATGCAATCTGGAGATCGACACATGAACGCAAATGGATTAGCTGCCTACGGGATGTACCCTCGCAACGTGGCTTTGCCCGAGGTCGTCTGTGCCCTGAATCGCGCCGGCTTCGAAAATGAGGATATCTGTATGGTGCTCTCGCCAGCTCATCCGGTTGCGACAGTAGTGCTCGATGCCAAGATTGTCGATGCCGGACCGGAGCAGGTTGCAATCGGTGCCAGGATGATTGGCTGGTTTTCAGAATTCGGCGCGGTTGTGATTCCCACGGTTGGCTTCTTCATTCGTTCCCAGGCTTTTTTCCATGCGCTCGTGATTGAACGGAGTTTTCCTGCCCTGTCACGAGGCTCGAGGGCGCTGGTCGGCCTCGGGTTCCCCGAAGACGAAGCGAAAAGACTTGGCCACCAGCTCAGCGACGTAGGAGCGCTGGTCTATGTGTCCTGCCAGGAGGGCAGCAAAACGGACTATGCCATCGAACTGTTGCGTCGTGCCGGGGCCAGAGAAGCTGCGAGCGTGGAAATGGCAGCGGCAGTGGTCGCCTAGCAGTGCCCTTCCTCCCAATCGGAGTGCTTCGTTTTTTCGTCACGAAGTAGAAGCATAAGGGACAAAGTAGAGAATGGATCATTAGGAGCAATTTGAATATGAATCAGCCGATCGACTACGAACTCCGCATTCCGGAGGAGCCAGAACCGTTTCCGATCCAAGAGCCTCCCGATCCACCGGAAAACCCCAACCTGCCGGTTCGCGAGCCCGATCCGGAGATCCCGGTCAAATTTGATGTACGAAGGAAACGAGCGGCGACCTCTGCCATTTCCGGATGGGACGGAGAAGTATGGCTTTGTCATGCGATGAACAGAAGGGTTACTAGGCAGCTCTTACGTCGGGTACAACGCAACTTCGTAACGCACGCAAGGCGTATAGAGCATCGTCCAAGGCCAAATCTTCTTCCAAGTGATCGCTGGTGACGACAAACAATTCCTTAATGCGGAAAAGGATGGCCTTCTCCGCCTCCGCAATCCGTTCCGGAATCTTTCCCCTTTCCGTTTCAAACAAGGCCGCCTGATAGAGGCCGTGCCATGCAAAGCGAGAATTAGGCGTAGCGCAAGCTATGCTAGAGCTCATTGAGATTCCTCAGATTCGACAACGGTTCTCGGTTGTGTGCCCTTTTCTGCCGGCTGGGTAAAGTAGAGCCTGAAGAGTAGTGCGAAAGAAACCGGCGAACTATCGGGTGATTGCCGTATTTTGCATCGTGCAGGCGATCACGCCGCTTCCCAGCGCTCAGGTCGCTCGCACTTCGAGAAAAGGTATTAGTCCTAGTGAGTTGTTTTCGGGATGTTCTACATTCTTTTCTCTTTGACACTCGGGTAATTCCTGTATAAGCTGAATTCACTCCGCTCAGAGTTCTCCGCTTACACCCCAGGTCGTTCAGGGGCACGTTGGCGGACCAGAATGATTCAAGGTGTCCTGCCTGACGTCGGGATCCCTTTTGTTTCAACGGGTTCGAGAGTCTCAAATCCCATCCCAAAATGGAGAACAGCCAGAATGAAGAAGCATGCCCTTATCTCGATCTCTATCCTTACGTTTATTTTGGGAGAAGCGACCGCCTTTGCGGGGGTAACCGTGACGAGTCCCAGCAACGGGAGCACGGTGGGTTCATCCGTTAGCTTCGTGGCCACCAGCACAACGTCATGTTCGAAGGGGGTTGCCGCAATGGGAATTTACCCCTCCGCGTATCAATTGGCATACACCGTGGATGGCGCTAGTTTGAATACTACCCTTGGCTTCAACCCCGGAACCTACAACGTAGTCGTCGAGGAGTGGGACAACTGTGGAGGGGCCTCTACTTCCACGGTCACAATTACGGTCAAGACCGGAACCAGCGTGAACGTGACCGCGCCCGCCAATAACAGCACAGTCAGTACGCCGGCCAACTTTGTGGCAACCGCGACCACCAGCTGCTCCCTGGGAGTCGCCTCGATGGGTATTTACACGGCTCCAAATCAGTTGGCCTATGTGGTGAACGGTGCCAGCCTCAACACCAGTCTTGCGCTGAGCGCGGGCACCTACCACGCAACGGTCGAGGAATGGGATCGCTGTGGAGGAGCCGCTACCGCGCCTCTAACCATCACGGTGGCGTCAGGCCAAACCTTGTGGAATCTCCACGCCTCGGGCGGTTGGACTGGCTACGCTCAGCAACCACCCACCTATAGTGATTGTACGGTCTGCGTCCCCAGTGGGCCTGGAACCACCTGGGCCATGTACCAGGGCATTACGTCACCTTCGCTCTCGGGCAATTCGACCCAATACAATCTTGGCGGGACGATGGATTACTCCGATGTCCTGTGGAACAACCACCTGATCGGCGACCTTTCTTCGCAGGGAATTCCCGACACAAACCACACCTTGGTGCAGACGTATCACAACTTCACCTATGATGTCTGGTTTTACAGCAGCAACATATCGTCGTCGCAGGCGGTCGAGTTCGACGTCAACCAATTCTTCGACAGCATGGGATTCACCTGGGGGCACGAGTGCCGCGTCGACGGTGGCAACGAGTGGGATGTCTGGGACAATGTCAACGCGAAGTGGGTTCCCACTGGGATCGCGTGCTACCCCCTGCAGAACGCGTGGAATCATCTCACGATTCAGGTAGAACGAACTTCGACCAACCAACTGCTTTATCAGACGATCACGCTGAATGGCGTGACCAACACCCTCAACTGGACCTATGCCCCATACTCCGCCCCAGGGTGGTGGGGAATCACTATCAACTACCAGATGGACGGGAACTACGAGCAGTCGGCATACACCGCATATCTGGACAAACTGGACTTCACTTATCAGTAAGATCAGTAACGAAGCTTGGCGTCCTATTTCCTTCGCTTAGATGGCGGCGCGCGGAAGCCATCACATTTCGACGTTGTATCGCAAGCGTTTCGTTGCGTCTCGGAAACGGCCTCGTCCCACCGATGTTGCCAATCGACGAATCGCCCTGGGCCGTGCTAGACCAATGTACCTTTCTTGTTTAGATCGGGACGAAAATAGATCAGGACGCGAGAAGCTGATCCGAACTCAGGAACCCCTGAGCTCGCTTTGTTTCGCCCGTCCAAAACTCTTGTGGAAGTCATGCAGGAATTTAACCCACCAGCCGCGACTCCAGTTTTACTGCAGACAGCATTGCCTCACTGGACACAATATGGCGCGAGCGTTCCCACCAGCGAAGACTACTGTAGCGGTGAGCAGAAACTGCGAACCGGATCACAGCGGCCCCTCAGAGTACCTGGAAGCAGCGCTGCGACGATGCGGTCAATTGTGATCAGTATTCAATGGCAGTCTCATTGAATACTGGTAGTAGACGAATCCAATCTGGCTCTGGTGATCGCTTGCGGCCCATGGGCCTCTCTTCGCTTTCACAAAATTTGAGGACAAATGTCGCTGCCGAAACCAGTGTTTTCTCAGGGGGCCCTAGAGCTCGTCGGGCCACGCCCATGGGCGCAACCCGGGTCTACTGTCGGTCGATCACTGTTGCGATCGAAGCCGACGGCATCGCTACCGAGTCGAATCGCGGTGATCGGGAACTATCTTCCGCGGCAATGTGGTATTTCCACGTTTACAACCGATCTTTGCAACGCTATATCGGCGGAATATGGGACCGCTCGTTTGTTGGCATTGCCTGTTAATGACACCGAACAGGGCTACGACTACCCCACCCCGGTGCGATGGACGCTGGCACAGAACGACGCCTCCTCCTACGAGGAGGCAGCCCGGTTCCTGAACTTCAACAACATCGACATGGTTTGCCTGCAGCACGAATATGGAATCTTTGGCGGTCCCGCCGGAAGCCATATTTTGCACCTGTTGCGGACTTTGAAGATGCCCGTGGTAACCACGCTCCACACGGTCCTGCGCGAGCCAAACCCGGATCAGTTGAGGGTGATGGAAGAAATCGCGGAGCTTTCGGATCGCCTGATTGTCATGAGCCAACTCTCATTCCAGTTCTTGCAGGAGATTTTCAAGGTGCCCGGCTCCAAGATCGACATCGTGCCTCACGGCGTTCCGGACCTGCCATTTCTGGATCCAAATTTCTTCAAGGACCGCTTTGGCGTGGAGGGGAAAGCAGTCCTTCTGACCTTCGGCCTGCTCTCGCCCAACAAAGGAATTGAAAACGTAATTCAGGCGCTGCCGGACATTCTGGCCAAACATTCGAATGTTGTTTATATCGTGGCTGGCGCAACCCACCCGCATATCCTCCGCCGCGAGGGAGATCGGTATCGAGAGTCCCTGCAAGCATTGGCGAAGGAAGTCGGAGTGGAATCGAACGTGATCTTCCACGATCGCTTCGTCAGTCCCGAGGAGATGGTTCAGTTCATCGGAGCTGCGGACATTTATATCACTCCCTATCGCCATGAGGCACAAGTCGTTTCTGGAACGCTCGCCTATGCATTGGGCGCGGGTAAAGCCATTATTTCGACTCCGTATTGGCACGCGATTGAATTGCTAGACGACCGTCGCGGCGCGCTGGTGCCCTTCCAGAATCCGGGCGCGATCGCGCAGAAGACTAACGAACTGCTGGATACGCCCGCAATGCGCCATGCCATGCGAAAACGTGCTTATCTGTTCGCGCGTGAGATGGTGTGGAAAAAAGTGGCTCAAGGCTACATGGAAAGCTTTACACGCGTGCGGAGCGACCGCATGGAAACGCCACGAGTTCAATTCTCGGCTCGAGCCACCAGCAATACCCTGAAACAGATCCCCGAATTGAACCTCAATCATCTGAATGCGTTAACCGACGATACCGGAATATTGCAGCACGCCATCTTTACCGTTCCGAATCGAGCGGAGGGGTATTCCATCGACGATAATGCGCGCGCTGTCATTCTTGCGGTGATGCTGGACCAATCGGGTACGGATCAGCCAGACGAAGGCCATTTCGAAAAAGTCGCGACAGCCAGCCCGGATCGGGCGGTCCGATATATGGCATTCCTCGAACACGCCTTTAATCCCAAGAAGAAAAGATTCCGAAACTTCCTCGGGTACGACCGCCGCTGGCTGGAGGAAGAGGGGTCAGAAGATTCTCACGGGCGCGCGTTGTGGGCGCTGGGCACGGTGTTAGCCCACTCTGCAAATCATGGCTTGCGGGGCGCGGCGGGGCGTTTGTTCGAGTTCTCTCTGCCGGCGGCGCTCGAGTTCCACAGTCCCCGCGCCTGCGCTTATAGCCTGCTCGGAATTCAGGCGTATCTCCATTCGTATCCAGGGGACCGCGACGCCCAGCGCGTACGATTCGCGCTGGCGCGAAGATTGCTCGACATGTACGAGGCGATCCGGCGTCCGGAATGGAAGTGGTTTGAGAACGTGGTGGCCTACGGGAACGCCCGGCTGCCACAGGCCATGCTGCTCGCGGGTTCAGCCTGCGGGGATGAACGCATGATTTCTGCCGGCCTGGAATCGCTGGAATGGCTTGCCCAAACCCAGCTCTGCCCGACAAACGGCCACTTTGTCCCAATCGGCTCGCAGGGCTTTTATCGCCAGGGCGGAGAACCGGCCCGCTTCGATCAACAGCCGCTCGAAGCAGCGGGCGCGGTCTCTGCGTGTCTGCAAGCCTACCGCGTCACTGGAGACAGTCGCTGGCGAAGTGAAGCCTGGTCGGCCTTTAACTGGTTCCTCGGCGACAACGATCTTCAGCTTCCTCTTTATGATTCCATTACTGGCGGCTGCCGCGACGGCCTTCATCCCGACCGTGCCAACGAGAATCAGGGTGCAGAATCGACGCTGTCATTTTTGATGGCGCTGCTCGAAATGCGCTCGCTGCAAGAATCTGAAACGGTGGACATTCCATCATGACCATTCCCGCACAAAAGCCTATGAGCCTTCTAAGCACTCGCTTCGAGCCACTTCTTCATCGGCATTCTGCCAACCCAATCCTCACCAGCAAGGACTGGCCATACCCCATTAACAGTGTGTTCAATGCTGGCGCAACGTTGCTCGCGGATGGAACGACCCTGCTGCTGTGCCGCGTGGAGGATCGCCGGGGCTTGTCGCACTTGTGCGCCGCGCGTTCTCGAAACGGCGTCGACGGATGGCAAATCGATCCTGAACCAACACTTATGCCCAGCCCGCAGCATCCGGAGGAGATATGGGGGATTGAGGATCCGCGCATCACTTTTGTGCCCGAGCTGCAGCAGTATGCGGTCACGTACACGTCCTATTCGCGCGGCGGTCCCGGCGTGTCTCTGGCGGTCACCAAAGACTTTCGTACGTTCGAGCGCTACGGCGTAATCATGTCCCCCGATGACAAGGACTCCGCGCTTCTGCCACGGAGAATTGACGGCTGCTGGGCGCTGATTCATCGACCCATGACGAAACTCGGTGCGCACATGTGGATTTCCTACTCGCCCGACTTGCGCTACTGGGGCAGGCACCGGCTCATGCTGGAAGCGCGCCGCGGCGCATGGTGGGACGCCAATAAGATTGGACTATCGCCGCCGCCGATCGAAACTTCCAGAGGATGGCTCGTGTTCTACCACGGAGTGCGGCACACGCCGTCAGGCTGTCTTTATCGTTTGGGTTTGGCCCTGTTCGACCTCGAGAATCCGGAGAAATGCCTGCTGCGGGGAGATTCGTGGATTTTTGGCCCGGAGGCGGAGTATGAATGCCACGGCGATGTTGACGATGTGGTGTTCCCCTGCGGATACACGATGGACGCCGACGGCGACACGATCAATGTGTATTACGGGGCCGCGGATTGTTCAATCGCCCTCGCGCGGGCCAGCGTGAACGCGCTCTTAGAGTGGCTGGACGCCAATGGAAGTTGCGAACACCGGCAGAGAGCGCAGGATTGATGAAACTGCTGCCGGGGATCTTCTCGGTCATGCCGTGAGTAAGGCTAACCGATGTTTTTAGAACTCGTAGTGCACTCCAACGGTTATGTTGTTTGCATGGAAGTTCCGAGGAGCGGTGAACCCGTAGGCCGGACCGCTCATCGCAGTATTTGGCAGCGTGCTGCAGGGCACGACCGGAGCCGGCATAGTCAGCGTCGGTAGCGTGCTGGAGGGATTGCAATACTGTGCTCCCGAAGGACCACCCTCGCCGTAGCCAAAGTAGTTATACTCGCCCTTCCAGATTAGATTCTTCGCCATCGCATAGGAGAGATTCACAAAAGGCGACTGATAGGTAGAGACGAGCGATCCATTCACATCGCGCGGATCGTTGAAAAAGCGGCTACCGTTGACCGAGCTAATTCGGTAGCCGATGTTGGCGTGGAATTTGACAATCGGCGAAAGGGCCACGGCCACGGACGCGTACTGCGTGGGAGCGTTCATGAAGTCCCTAGCCGGACCAAAAGTATAAGGAGACCCCGGCACGCGGGGAGTCGGAGACGGGCAGGCCGTGCCGGTGGGCGTCGCGGCGCCCGGTATCGTGGTGCTTGAGGCCGTTCCCAAGAAGCAGATGTTGGTCGCCGTGTACACGTCGCTGTAGGCGTAGCCGATGTCGAACCCGTAGTGCTCGTTCGGCATCAGGTCGGCGTTCAAACTCACGATGCGGCTATGATCGACGTGCTGGAGCGGGCCATCAACGGACGCTACGCCCGTAT
>Ga0302326_10000764_pt1 | contig 84802 bp, 46 predicted proteins | sample Palsa_T0_3_FD_202264 | JGI IMG/M metagenome (GOLD analysis project Ga0302326, IMG submission 202264) | Peat permafrost microbial communities from Stordalen Mire near Abisko, Sweden - Palsa_T0_3 | ecosystem: Environmental > Terrestrial > Soil > Palsa > Peat permafrost | place: Sweden: Abisko...
AGAACTGGCCCCCGAGGATCTTCAGCGGTACGCGTTCCGCGCACTCGACAACGGCCGAGAACGGCTGGAGCCCCGTCTGCGCATACAGCCGGCTGAGCACAAGGAATCGAAAGACCGCCCCCAGCTCTTCCAGCCGGTGCTGCTCGAGCAGCTGCCAGCCATTCCAGGGCTGCGCGGCCAGCGAGCCCTGCCCCATGATGCTCGCCCAGATGGGCGGCACGATGTTCAGGCCGGATTTCTTGACCTCCGCCGACACGGGCTGATGGTCATCCCCAATCTCGCCATAGAAGACGGGGCGGTCGAGCGAGTCACTGGCGGGATCGAAGCTGCGCGCGGCCGCGACGAGGTTGGCCGCGTAGAGGTGCGGCTGGTAGAAGTCCATTTTCTCGTAGATCGGGCTGCGCAGGTTGTCCGTGCTCGTGGTGACGAGATGCCCGTAAGCGTCGACCGAGCGGATGAACGTGGCCATTTCGGCGTGCCAGCGGGCGACATCGGCCTCGTGGCCCTGCTTGATCGCGTCCGTCCAGTGCACCTCGTTGAACAGCTCCCAGGCAAAGACGGCGGGAGACCAGCCCCAGCGGGCGACGATGTAGCGGTACTTGACGAGCGAGATGACCCGGGCGTCCGGATCCGTGAAAAAATCGACGGGCGACCTCAGGAAGCCGCCCGGGTTGGCGGCATTCCAGGGGTTCTGGGCCCAGTTGGAGTCATTCGCGGTGTTGAACTGGCCGTGATGCTGAAGGACGACCTGGATGTAGACCCCGTTGTCCTCGGCGGCCTCCAGGAGCTTGTCCCACGTCTCGGCGACGCGTTCGTCGAACCTGCCGGGCTTTGGCGACGGGCCCATGTCCGCGGGCAGCCAGTCCAGGTTCAGGCCGCCCCAGTGCGCCATCCATACCCTCATCCAGTTGAGGTTCGCATGGGCGAACGCCGGAAGCGCGCCCAGGTAGTAGTTGAGGCGGTCGGGCCGGTCGTCCGGGGCCCAGGCGAGGTTCGCGCCGACGGGGGCGAAGGCAACGCCGTCGGAGCGCATGAACCGCCGGGGATCCTTGGGGTTGCGCAGGATGGAGGGCAGGCGGGTCCTCGCCGGGTTCTGCACCTCGGCGGCGGAGACCAGGCTGACGACCAGTTCCGTCGCATGGACGCCCAGCGTCGTTTCCGAGACCGCGCCGAAACGATAGGTGCCCCGTTCATCGGGCCGGGCGCGGACGGCGTAGAGACCGCCCTCCGCGTAGTAGGCCGGCAGCGTGAGCTTCTGGCCCGACGGCGTGGTGACCTCGGCCCACAGCTCCCGGGCGAACGGGTTGCGGGTCATCGGGTTGTCGGGCGCCACGAAGTCGAACTCGATAGGCTTGGCGCTGGCGGCATGCGCCAGCAGCATCCCCAGCAGGAGCCATGGTCGGGATGCGCTCACCGTGGATCGGCGCCGGGCCTCACGCACTCTTGCTTGCCGCCGTCCCGAGGAGCGACTTGTCCTGCATCTTGGCGCGGTACACGCCCGGGGATTCGCCGGTGAGGCGCTTGAAGAGCACGCACATGTACTCCATGTGCTCAAATCCGGTCAGCTCGGCGATCCGCTTGAGGGGAAAGTCGGTCTCAAGGAGAAGCTGGCGGATCTTCTTGAGCTGCACCCGCCTGATCTCCGACTGCGGCGAGCGGCCGATATGCTGGCGAAACTTCCGCTCCAGCTGGCTGCGCGACACGTGGGCGTGCTGCAGGACCTCCTCCACCGAGATCCCCAGGCAGGCCTGCTCGCGGATGTAGCTCAGGGCCGCGATGACATTCCGGTCCTCGACGGCGAGGACGTCCGTCGAGTGCCGGGTCACGACCCCGATGGGCTCGACGCGCTGGTCGAGGACCTTCGGCTTCCGGCCGGAGAGCATCTCGCGAAGCAGGTTGGCCGCGCGGAACCCCGACTGGAAGGCGTTGGGCGCCACGCTTGAGAGGGCGGGATCGGCCAGCTCGCAGCGGATCGTGTCGTTGTTTGCGCCCAGGACGGCGATCTCCTCGGGCACAAGGATGCCGTTGGCATGGGCCGCGCCGATGAGCTGCTGCGCCCGCATGTCGACGCAGGCCATCAGCGCGATCGGCTTCGGGAGGACCTTGAGCCAGCCGGCCAGCTTGCTGATCTGGTCCTCCTCCCAGAACGGGGTGAGGTCCCCGGGGTAATCGACGTCGGACACGAAGCACTCGTGCCCCGCGAGGCGGACCGCCTCCGCGAACCCGTCGCGGCGCTCGCGCGACCAGCTCGCGTTCGAGAAGCCGGAGAAGCCAAAATGCTGGAATCCCCGCTCGATGAAATGCTCCGCGCCGAGATGGCCGATGCCGACATTGTCGGGCCTGATCTTCGGGACGCCGGGGTACGGCTCGACGTCGTTCAGGTCCACCAGCGGGATCCCGCGCTCGGCGCAGGCGCGCACGAGCTGGGGCGTCGTGTGCCTGCTGATGACGCCGCTCCAATTCTTGCTGGCAAGCCACCGCGGGTCCGTCTCGGAGCGGGCCTGGTCGTCGTGGAAAGCCGTCCAGTAATGGTGCGTGCGCTCGAAATGCGCGATGCCCTTGAGCATCGCCATGCTCTCCTCGAAGCGAGTTCGGAAGATCAGCAGCACCTGGGGTTTCACCGTCCCAAGCTGCGAGCATCGCCACCGGTAGGCAAGCGCGGGGGGCCGCCCCGGGGCGGATCCGGCTATTTCCGGAGGGGATTGTCCTTGATGAACCGCACGACGGTCTCCGCGTCGCAAAAGCAAAGCGCGGTGAACGTGTCGGCGGCGCCGTAGTACAGGGCGATGCGGCCTGTCGCCGAGTCGCACAGGCAACCCACCGGGAAGCAGACGCCGGGCACGAAGCCCGCGAGCTCGTAGGGCGCCTCCGGAACCAGGAAGGGTTCCCTGGCGCAGGCGACGACCTTGGAGGGCTGCTTGGCGTCGAGCAGCATCCCGCCGATCGAATACACGAAGCCGTTGCAGGTGGTCGTGACGCCATGGTAGAAGAGAAGCCAGCCTTCGCTCGTCTCGATCGGCGAAGGGCCGGCGCCTATCTTGGTCCCCTGCCACCACGGGCCGCCGCGGCCGATGACGTGCCGGTGCCTGCCCCAGTGGACGAGGTCGGGGCTCTCGCTCACAAAGATGTCGCCGAAGGGCGTGTGCCCCGTGTCCGAGGGCCGGCTGAGCATCAGGAATTTCCCGCCAAACTTGCGCGGGAAGAGGACGCCGTTGCGGTTGTAGGGCAGAAAGACGTTCTCCAGCTGCTCGAAGCGGACGAAGTCACGCGTCTTCGCGATGCCGATGGTCGGCCCGTGGTAGCCGTTGCACCAGGTGACGTAGTGGACGCCGTCCACAAGGGTGACCCGCGGATCGTAGGCGTATTCAAACCGGCGAACCTCCGGGTCGTCGCACTTGAGCTCGATGGGCTTCGGCTCAAACTCGAAATTGATGCCGTCCGGGCTTCTCCCGACATGCAGGTGCGGAATGCGGTCCATCCCCTCGGTCCGGAATACGCCGATGAAGCCGCCCTTCCAGGGCACGACCGCGCTGTTGTAGATGCCCGTCACCCGGGGGAGCGGGCGGCGCCCGATCACGGGGTTGGCGTCGTAGCGCCACATCAGATCGGGGTTGTCCTGGGGCTTTGGCTGCCAGGGAATATTCGGCAATGCGGGACCGACAATCTTAAGCTTCATGGCGGGGATATGGGGTAACACAACCGCGCCCTGCGGGAAGCCGGGGAATTCGGACGGCGCGGCCGATAATTGAAGGGGAACCGCCAAGAGCGTATCCGTAATCCGACTATATGTTAATGAGATCCTTTGTCTTGAACTTGAGAAGGCATCCCCGCCCCGCAGCCGGAATCCCGGGCTCCGCGCGACCTGGGAACCGTGGCGCCCGCGGAAGCGGGCCGTTTCGATGGCCGCGACGGGGGAGGCCCGTGTTTCAGGGGCGACTCGCCCGGATCTGGGCAAGGATTCGCCGGGCCAACCCGTTCCCGGGCTTGATTCGCAGGACCGCCTCGAGCTCATCGGCAGCCTCATTTTCCCTGCCCGGGATTCGAAGGAGCACCAGGGCGATGTTAAAGTGGATGTCCGCGGAATTCGGCAGCAGCCGAAGCGCCTCCCGATACTGGGCGACCGCATCCTCCAACCGGTCGGGCATCCGTGAAAATGCGTTCCCCAGGTTGTTGTGGGCCTCGGCAAAATCCGCCTTGATTCCCAAGGCCTCCTTGTACTCGGCGACCGCTTCATTCAAGCGTCCCGGCGTATTGTACCAGGCGATCCCGAGGTTGTTGTGGGCCTCGGCATAATCCGGCTGCAGGCGCAGGGCCTCCCGGTATTGGGCGATAGCCTCATCCAGCCGTCCGGGCATCTTGGCCAGGACAATTCCCAGGTTGTTGTGCGCGGGGGCGTAGTCGCCTTTCAGGCGGAGGGCCTCCTCATATTGGAAGAGCGCCTCCTTCGACTCCCCGCGGCCCTCGTACCATATGCCAAGATTGTTGCGGCACAGCCAGCATTCCGGATTTCGCTCGAGGGTCGCCTTGTACAGGGTGGGCCCGTCCGCATAGATCCGGCTTTCCGCGTGGCTCAGGATGCCGAGGGAGGCGATGAGCGCCGCGGCGACTCCCCAGCCGGCGATCCGGACGGGAGGGGAGGCTCGACCGAGGAGGCCGGCCGCACCTGCCGACAACGCGGCGAACACCCCCATGCTGGCAAGGTACTGGAAGTGGTCGGCGACATAGGAAAAGATAAAGGGGTAGACGTTGAAGAAACCCAGCACGGGAAACAGCGAGCCGACAAAAAACAGCCACGCGGCCAGCGGACCCCGCCATCGCCGGCGAAGGAGCCAGAGCACGACCGTCACCAGCACCGCCGCGACCAGGTATCCGGTCCAGCCGGCGGCCGCTGACTTTGCGTCCCAATGCGGGTACATGAAGGCAAGGTGTGCCGGCCATAGGAGCTTGCCCAAATAGAACCAGATCACGCGGCCGGCCAGCAGGCAGCGCTGCACAAGCGTCAGGTCGAATTCGGCGCCCTCCGCCCCGACAAGCTTTCGCTCGACAAAGGACGTGAACAGGCCGCCCGCGATCGCGAAGATGAACCAGGGGATCAGCGGCCGAATGTCGCGGCTCCAGGCGAGACGGCCGCGCTGCCACCAGAAGACGACGAGCAGCGCGGCCGGCAGGGTCGCCGTCACGCTCTTGGTCAGAAGCGCCAACAGGAACAGGAAGGTCGCCAGGAGGTAGGCCCGGGTGGCCGCAGGCTGCCCCCGGTCACGGTCAAACCGCAGGTATGCGAGCGCGGCCAACAGGTAGAAGACCTGCGACAGCGTGTTCTTCTGCTCCGAAATCCAGGCGACGGATTCGACGCAGACCGGGTGCACGGCGAAAAGCAGTCCCGCCAAGCATGCGCCTGGAACGTTGAGCCGGCGAAGGAGGAGGGCCAGGAGGCACGCCGCCGTGGCGTGCAGAAGCACGTTGGCAAGATGGTAGCCGAGCGTCGCATCGCCCCACATCCGGTGCTCGATCCAGAAAGCACTGTGAAGCAAGGGATAGTACTGATGCGTGGCGTAGACGTTGGACCAGATCTGCCATAATCCCGCCACCGGCCGCAGCTCCGGGCGGGTGACATGGGCGTCGTCATCCCACAGCATCTCCCCGCGCAGCGCCGGCCAGTAGCAGGCAAGCGTCAGCGCCAGGACAAGCGCCGCGGTCCACCAGGGATTGGCCCTGGAGCCTGGAGGCGCGCTTTGAACCTTCATCCAGGCAAGTTATCCCCGTCGACGGATTCGAGGCAATCCCGGCGCAAGGCGAGCCTGGAAGATGGGAATGCCCCACGGGCCCGGCTGGTGCCGGCCTGACCGGCCTGCGGATTGACTTCCCTGCGGAATCGGCGGTTCATGGGATCGGGCTCGCGATGCGGGATCCGCCCCGCCGGCCCACTCGCCCACCCTTGCGCTCCTCCTTGGCAACGCCTCTTTTCTGCCTCCTTTCGTTCGCCGGGCCGGTTCTCGCCGTGGCCGCATCCGACGGCTGTCCCGGCCTCGAGGACGCGGGTCTTTCGGGCGTGGCCGCCCACCCGGGCATGGAGTCCATGTCCGTCCACTGAGGCCATCATGACGCGCCGCGAATTCATCACTGTCTCGGCCGCGGCGGCGGCGGGCACGCTGCTCCCGTCCTGCGCCACTGCGCCCGCGGGCCGCCGCCAGCCGCGCATCCCGCGCTGGCGCGGCTTCAACCTCTCCGGCGGCTCGCGAGGCACGCGTGCCCTGGCCTACAGGGAGACCGATTTCGAGTGGATGGCCGGCTGGAGATTCAACTTCGCCCGCCTTCCCCTCTCCTACTGGGCGTGGTCGGACCCGAAGGACTGGATGAAAATCGACGACAACGCGCTCAAGCCCGTCGACGATGCCATCGAAATGGGCCGGCGGCACGGCGTCTACATCAACCTCTGCCTGCACCGCATACCGGGATACTGCGTCAATGGCCGCGAACTCGAGCCGCACCAGCTCTTCGACAGCCCGCCGGACCAGATGCAGCTCGCCCTTGAGGCCGCCAGGCATCACTGGCGCCATCTGGCCGAGCGGTACCGGGACATCCCGAGCTCCCGCCTGAGCTTTGACCTGTTCAACGAGCCGCCCTGGATGCCCGACCAGTCCCGGTACGTCGAGATCGCGCGCGCCCTGATTGCCACCATACGCGAGGTGAGCCCCGACCGGCTCATCGTCGCCGACGGCGCCGACATCGGCCAGACCCCCGTGATGGGCCTCGTCGACGAGGGCATCGTGCAGAGCACGCGTGGCTATCTCCCGAAGATGATCAGCCATTACACCGCCGCGTGGGTGCCGGCGAGGGAGTTTGAGTCGCTGGAGCGGCCCACATGGCCCATGGTCGACAAGAACGGCGTGCTCTGGGACCGCGAAAAGCTCCGCGCCGAGCTCATCACCAAGTGGAAGCCCCTCACCGACCAGGGCGCCCCGGTTCACGTAGGCGAATGGGGCTGCCTCAACAAGACGCCCCACGACGCCTGCCTTGGCTGGATGACCGATCTCCTGGCCCTATGGAAGCAGGCCGGCTGGGGATGGGCGATGTGGAACCTGCGCGGCTCGTTCGGCATCGTCGACAGCGGGCGCGCCGACGTGGCCTACGAGGATTTCCAAGGGCACAAGCTCGACCGGAAGATGCTCGACTTGCTTCTAGCAGGGTGAGCCCGGCTGCGCCTAGAATTGTGGTTTCTCAAACACACTGTCGTCCATGCTGCTCAGGAAACGCACCTTGGTGCATGTTGTCTCCATAAAGACTTTGCCGTCCCTGTATAACACCTCGTGAAACGGGACCATGATTCCGCCCGAGCGCCGGAAATCGTCGCGGATCATCTTATACAACACCCCGCTTCCCGCGTCCCGATGGCTGGTCGCAACCTCCATGTAGGACTTGATATCGATGAACCTTCGCTCGGTTGCACCATCCTGGCGCGTTATTTCCAATATATAGGCATCGCTGCCCAACACACTTTCTCGGCCCGCCAATCTTAGCTGCACATGGCCCTTTTCATAATCAAGCAGGCTATCTGCAAAGCTACCCTCGAAATCCTCGATGATGTGACGGGTCTCACTCTCGGTGATAGGCGATGGCGGGCGTCTTTCGCCATTTGACATGATGGCCTGCTTCCAGCCGACAACGCCATTGTAGGCCATGACCGCGGCAACTGCCGGATAGGCCATTTCCATCCCCACCTTGTTCGGACGTTTTAGATAATAGACACAGGTGCTCTGTTTCCCATCCAAGGTCATTATCGTCTCCGTAATCGACGCGCGAATGGCAACAAGTCGGTCCAATCCACCGACAGCCGCGAGGTGTCGAGCCGCAATTCCGTCCGCTGATTGCCCGGCACACCCGGCTGGAATCAGCACATAGGTCACCACGGCCGCCCGCTGCCAGCTCCTCAACGCCCGCAAGAATCTCATCATAACGCCCCTCGCGCCACGGATCATCAATCCTCAGGTACCGTCGATTTGAAAACGCCCGCTAGTCGCCTGTTCCGCGCCCGAGAAGCTCGCCCGTCCGCTCGATCAGCTGCATGCAGGAGCGGCCGCTGTGGTAGGGGCATTTCCAGATGCTCACCTTGGCGGTCGGGAAGCTCATGCCGTCGCGGCGCTTGAATTCCAGGATCGGGGTGCCGTCCCGCTCCAGCGTGTTGTACCAGTCGCCCTGTTTCCGGTCCACGAACCTCTCCTGGATGAAGCGCCAGCTCCTCTGCGAGTCCGCGAGGTACGCCGGGTCGCCCGAGATCTGGTAGGCGTTGAGGAAGCCGACGGCGGCCTCGGCCTGCTCCCACCACTCCTTGTGCGTGTTGGTGGGACCCTTCGGGTCGCCCTCGTTGTACACGCCGCCATCGGTGTCGACCCCCTCGGCGTTCGTCACCCTCGCGATCGCCACCGCCTCCTGCCTCGCCCGGGCCACGAGCGCCGGGTCGCCCAGGACATCCGCCGCCTCGACGAGCAGCCAGCTCAGCTCGATGTCGTGCCCATACGAGACATCGTCGCCGATGGGTGTCCAGTCCTCCTTCATGAACAGGACCAGGTGGTGCGTCCGCGGGTCGATGATGCGGCTCATCGTGAGCTCGATGAGCTCGCGTTCGCGCTGGCGCAGGCCCTCGTCGGGCCACACGCGCAGCAGGTTGGTGAAGCCCTCGAGGATGTGGATATGGGAATTCTGCGACTTGGGGGCGTCCCCAAGCAGGTTGCCCCTCGGGTTGTCCCCGCGCCGCCACTCGCGGCTGAGGGCGTCAAAGTAGCCCCCGTTGACCGGGTCATGGGCGTTCTTCTCGATCAGGCCGTAGATCGCAACCGCCTGCTGCAGCGCCGCGACGTCGCCCGTCGCGCGGTAGTATTCCGCCAGGCCGTAGATTCCGAAGACCTGCCCGTACATCTGCTTGTGCGCATCGTCGGGCTGGCCGTCCGGGCGGATCGTCCAGAACAGGCCGCCGTACTGCTTGTCGACGAACCTGTCGACGAGGTCGCGGTAGGCCCATCGCGCCATTTCCAGGTATTCCGGGTCGCGGTAGGCGCGGTAGGCGGCTGAAAACGTCCAGAGGATCCGGCTGGTGAGGAGCGCGGCGTGCGGCAGGTCGTCATGCGGCTTCAGATCCTCGCCGATGAACGAGTGGAAGCCGCCGTGTTCGCGGTCCCGCGCATACTTGAGCCAGAACGGAAGGATGTTGCCGCGCAGCTCCTGCTCCGCGCTCTTGGAAAGGCCCTCCAGCTCAGCGGCGGTCACAGGGTTGGGGGGCGCCCCGGCGGCGGCCCCGATCGGTCCGCAAAGGCAGCCCGCGACGAGGATGAGCCGGACAAGGTTTCCAGGAGGGTGCATGGTCGGGGGGGTTCCAAGAGCTCGCGAAGCAATCTATGCCCATTTTCGCGCGGATGCCGAGCCCCGGAAATGAGAATCTTCGCTTGGCGAACGAAAGCCTCGGGGCCCCGGGCCCCCCCGCCGCCGCAAATGGCCGTGTGAGCACGGGTTTTGTTTGCCCTGCGCGCCAATCGTTTCGATTCTTGGCGGAGCATCGCGGCCGCGACCCCCGGCTCCGCGCACCCTCCAGCCCCGCCCGCGCCACCCCATGCAGCTGCACGCCCTCGATATCGGCATCGTCGTCGGATACTTCGTCTTCGTCATCACGATCGGCCTCTGGGTTTCGCGGAAGGGATCCAAGGACCTCGACAGCTACTTCCTCGGCGGCAAGAAGCTGCCCTGGTACATGCTCGGGGTCTCCGACGCGTCCGGGATGTTCGACATCAGCGGCACGATGTGGCTCGTCTACGTCCTTTTCCTGTACGGCCTCAAGAGCATCTGGCTGCCGTGGGTGTGGCCGACGTTCAACCAGATCTTCCTCATGATGTTCATGAGCGCGTGGCTGCGGCGCTCCAACGTCCTGACGGGAGCCCAGTGGATGCAGACGCGGTTCGGCACCGACCGGGGGGGCATCCTCGCCCACCTGAGCGTCGTGGTCTTCGCCCTGGTCAACGTCATCGGCCTGCTCGCCTACGCCTTCAAGGGAATCGGCAAGTTCGCGGTCGTGATGCTGCCCTGGCATTTCACGGGCGCGACCACCGGGATGTTTTCCGACGAGAACATCTACGCCATGATCCTCCTCGGCCTGACCTCGGTCTACGCCATCAAGGGCGGGATGGTCAGCGTCGTCATCACCGAGGTCGCCCAGTTCACCATCCTGACGCTGACGGCCTTCGCCATCGGCATCATCGCGCTCGTCAAGGTCTCGCCCGACATGATCGCGCACAGCATCCCCGCCGGCTGGATGAACCCGTTCTTTGGCTGGAGGCTCGACCTCAACTGGGACGGCATACTCAAGACGGCCAACTCGGCCCTGCACCGGGATGGAAACGACCTGTTCTCGATCATCTTCGGCCTGATGTTCTTCAAGGGCGTCCTCGCCAGCCTCGCGGGCCCCGCGCCCAACTATGACATGCAGCGCATCCTCGCCACCCGGAATCCGCGCGAGGCCTCGCTCATGAACGGGATGGTGAACGTCGTCCTCATGTTCCCGCGGTACCTGATGATCGCGGGCATCACCGTCCTCGCCCTCGCGTTCTGCATGCCGGTGCTGCAGTCGCAGGAGACGCCCGATTTCGAGAAGATACTCCCGCTGGTCCTCAGCGGGCAGGTTCCCACGGGCGTCCTCGGCTTCCTTCTCGCCGGCCTCGCGGCGGCCTTCATGTCGAACTTCGCGGCCACGCTCAACGCCGCGCCCGCGTACGTGGTGAACGACATCTACAAGCGCTTCATCAACCCCAATGCCGGGGGACGCAAGGAGGTCGCGCTCAGCCGCATCGTCTCCCTTGTCTTCCTGGTTGTCGGCATCGTCTTCGGCCTGCTCACCGACCGCATCACGGACGTGATGATGTGGCTCGTCGGGTCGCTCTACAGCGGCTTCGTGGTCGCCAACGTGCTGAAGTGGTACTGGTGGCGCTTCAACGGCTACGGCTACTTCTGGGGAATGGTCGCCGGCATCGGGGGCGCCATGGTCGTGCCCCCCGTCGCCGAGTGGGCCATCGGGCACACCTTCAACATGCTCTACACGTTTCCGGTCCTCTTCGTGCTCTCGCTGATCGGCTGCCTCGTCGGGACGTTCTGCAGCAAGCCGGAGGACGAGGAGGTCCTCAAGAAATTCTACAGGACCGTGAACCCCTGGGGATGGTGGGAGCCGATCCGCGAGAAGGTGATGGGTGAGGATCCCTCCTTCGTTCCCAACCGCGATGCCGCGCGCGATCTCACCAACGTCGCCGTCGGCATCGTCTGGCAGCTCTGCCTCGTCACGCTGCCGATCTTCATCGTCCTCAAGCAATGGTCGTGGTCCGCGGCAATCCTCGTCGTGCTGGTCGCCACCTCGGTCTTCATGAAGTTCAACTGGTACGACCGGCTGGAGAAGGCCTCCTAGCGCCGGAATGCCGGCTAAAGGCGGCTTCGCAGATCGCCTGGCAGGAGATCCAGCGCGAGGTCGCGCAGCCTGGGATCAGCGATCTGGAGCCCAAAAGAATGGGCCAGCACCAGCAGGCCGAACAGCGATCCCGTGGAGAGCGACCGCAACCTGGGCTCGGTGGCCTCCGCCAGGCATCGGCGCACCTGTTCCCGGGCAAGGTCGAGCCGCCTTCCCTGGGTCAGGACGATGGCCACGCTGACCCGCCTGTCCCAGGAAAGGTAGCGGTCGCCTCCGATGGAAAGGCGGCCCAGCAGGGAGTCGAGGGTCCTGGCGAAGGCGGCTGAATCGCCCGTCGCGTCCTCCACCTGGGCGAGGGCGGCGAGGGCGCCGACATCCCCGGGGAACCGGCGCAGTCCCTCGGCGGCGGCGGCCGCGTCCTGCACGCGCCCCGTTTCCACCAGGTACTCCGCCAACCGGCCCGCGGCAGCCGCGGGGCTCTGGTCGTCGACGACTTCAAATACCAGGACCGACTGCCCCGCGAATCCGCCGCCCACGGGCAGCTGGTAGGGCACGGGCCGCAGCCACGCGGGGAGGTTCCAGCGGCGCAGCTCGTCCGCGAGGAAGCTCGTCCGGCCGGCGAACCTCTTGTCCAGGTAGAGGCGCGCGAAATCCTCGAAGAAGGGATCCCATGAAGGAATGACGATATACCGGACGCCCCTCGCCTGCAGGTCGCCCTGCGCCTCCTCCATCGTCCTCGCCCCGGCGATCGCAAGGGCGTTGCCGAATCCGGCGCTGTTGCCGGGGGCGAACGAGCCGATCCCGCGCAGACCCCCGTAAAAGCACAGCGTGGTGGTCTCCTCGGGCGGGGCGAATATCACGGTCCCCGGCTCGCCGGAGCGGTTCGCAAGCCAGTGACCGAGGTGGCGCTCGATCAGCTCCTCGGACTCGCGGGACGTGAGGGTCGTCGCGGCGCCCGCGGCCGCCTGGGGCAGGCCCAGGGCGATGCCCGGTAGCGCGAATGCCCATGCGGCCGCGGCAAGGATCCAGCGCCCCGGCGCGGGCGCCGGCTGCGCCGCGGCGGCCGCGACCATCAGCGCAAGCAGGGCGCCGTCGACCACGCCCCACCAGCCCAGCTGGCGGCATGCGAAACCGAGCGCGACCACGACGGGCCCCAGCGCGACCGCGATCGGGGCCCGGGATCGCGGCAGGATCGAGGGCCGCAGCATCAGCAGGACCGCCGGCACCACGGCGACCAGGGGAATCAGGGCCGCCCAGGCGGCCAGCGAGGACCCTCCATGGAGCAGGAAGGCCCAAAGGCTCGCGGCCACCGGGGCGTTTGGCAGGCTGCCCAGCCGCGCCCACGACAGGTCGCGGGAGAGGAACCCCGGCGTCCCCGTCCTCCACATGACGAGGGGCACGGTCGCGACGCCGGCCCCGGCGAGCACCGTCCGGATGATCCCGCCGGGCTTCAGGGACGGCCTCGCCCCGCGGATCCATGATGCCGCCCCGGCCAGGAGCTCGCCCCCGCAGATCCACGCCAGGCCGTACAGCGGATGGACCGACTCCAGCCGCCAGGATCCCAGATGACCCGGAAAATACTCGGCGAAGTAGGCCGCAAGCACGGTCACGCCCCCGCTGAAGGCCCAGGTCCGCCACGGGCTCACCCCAGGGGATGCGGGGTCCTTCCTCGAGATCCAGGCCGCGAGAAGGGCTCCGGCGATGATGCCCGCCGTGACCGGCACCTGGGTGGGAACGCTGACCCACATGCCCAGGCCGCCGGCGACGCCCGCGAGCGCAAACCAACGCTGGGCACGGCCGCCCGCGGAGACGCCCGACGCCTCGGCGGCCGGCACCCTTGGGGGGGCCATCCCGGCAAGAAGGGCCAGGACGCTTCCAAGGGCGCAGATGTAGGTCAGCCCCAGCTGGTCGGGCATACCCGGGAGGAACCCGGAGGCAAAGGGGAACATCGCCGCCACGCCGACCGAGAGAAGCGCGGCGGCAAATCCGCCGAACCGCCAGGCCACAAAGACCGCCGCGCCGGCCAGGAGCAGCAGCTGAAGCAGGGGGTCGGCAACGAGCGCGGCCCGCTCGACGCATATGCCAAGCGGGCGGCCGGACAACACGTGGTCAAGCCATGCAAGCAGGCCCAGCCACCAACGATAGGGCGATGCCGAGTCCACGTCGCGGCCGAGCGGGGCGTTCTCGTAGTCGACATGGCGCACGCGCGCCTCCCCGCGGGCGAACATCTGCTGGGTCTGGGCGATCCACTGGAAGCTGTCCTCGTTGCGCTCGGGGATGATGAGCTCCCTCTGACCGTTCGCGTATCCGGTCGGGGAGCCCGCGTCGGGAATGTCCGCCGACCTCGCGCGGCCCACCAGGCCGGACACGGTGTCGATCCGCTGCGCCCGCACGTGGCCGGACCATGCCAGGTAGCCGCAGGCACAGATCGGGAACGCCATCCACACGCGCGGGAGAATCCTGGCAATTGGGCTCATTCAGGTCACGCCGGCATCGCCGGCGTTTGAAAGACGGTCATTGAATCGCAACGGCAGGGGGGCGCAAGGAGAGTCCTGCCGGGGAGCCTGCCCGGCGAACGGGGAGTTGATCCGGCGCCTCCCGGACGGGTAGATTGTGACATGCAATCGCCAAGCCGAGGATCATCGGACCGCCTCCGATCGATCGCCCGGGCCGGCGCGATCCTCGGGCTCGCCCTCGCCTGCTACTGGCCCGCGCTGCAGGGCAGCCTGGTCTGGGATGACGCCTCGCATGTCACCCGGCCGGGGCTCCAGTCATGGGCGGGGCTCGGTCGCATCTGGACCAGCACCCGCGCCACCGAGCAGTACTACCCGGTCGTGCACAGCGCGTTCTGGCTGGAGCACCGGCTCTGGGGGGACGCAACCCTCGGCTATCACCTGGCCAATGTCGCCCTCCACGCGCTCGCCTGCTGCCTGCTGATGGCCGTGTTGCAGCGCCTGGGCTCCCTGCGCCAACGGAGCGCGCCGGATTCCCCGGAGGGCGGCCGCGCCCAGGCCGCGGGCCTTCCCGCCCACGCCGCGGCGCTCGCGGCCGTCCTCTTCGCCGTCCATCCCGTCTGCGTGGAGTCCGTGGCCTGGATTTCCGAGCAGAAGAACACGCTGTCCCTGGTCTTCTACCTGCTGGCCGCGATGGCGTACCTGGACTTCAGGAAAGGCGGCCGCCCGCGGAGGTACCTCCTCGCGTCCGGCCTCTTCCTCCTCGCCCTTGCGACGAAGAGCGTCACCGCAAGCCTGCCGGCGGCGCTCCTGGTCGCGCTCTGGTGGGCCACGGGCAAGGTCTCCTGGCGGCGCGACGGGGTTGCCCTCGCCCCCTGGTTTCTTGCCGCCATCGCCGCAGGCCTCCTGACGGCCTGGGTCGAGCACGCGGTGATCGGGGCCAGCGGCGCACCCTTCGACGTTTCCGCGGGCCAGCGGCTGCTCCTGGCCGCGCGCGATGTCTGGTTCTACCTGGGCAAGCTCCTCTGGCCGGCCCGCCTGCTTTTCTTCTATCCCCGCTGGAATGTTCCCCTGGAATCCGCCGGCTGGTACGGATACCTCGCCGCGTCGATCGCGCTCACCGCCGCCCTCTTCTTCGCCCGGCGCCGATGCCGCGGCCCGCTGGCGGCGTGGCTGTTCTTCGTGGGCTCCCTCTTGCCGGCGCTCGGCTTCTTCAACGTCTATCCGTTCCTGTTCTCATACGTCGCCGATCACTTCCAGTACCTCGCGAGCCTGGGCGTCTTCTCGGCCGCGGCGATCGGCATCGCGGGCGGGCTGTCGCGCCTGGGGCCCGCCGGTCGCTCCGCGGGCTGGGGGGCCACGGGCCTCCTCGTCGCGGCGCTCGTCCTCCGGTCGAACAGCCAGAGCCGCGAATACCGGGACGCCGGCACCCTCTACCGGGCGATCCTTGCGGGGAACCCGGCGAGCTGGAAGGCGCACGAGCTGCTCGGCGACGAGCTTTCCGCGGATCCCTCCCGGACCCGGGAGGCTCTCGAACAGTTCGCGCAGGCCGTGGACCTCAAGCCGGACGACGCCGAGGCGCAGAACAACCTCGGCAGCATGCTCCTTCGGGCGCCCGGCCAGGAGGCCGGCGCGACGGGGCATTTTGAGCTGGCGGCGCAATACGGGCCCTTCATGGCGGAGCCCCACCTGAACCTCGCGAACATCTGGGCGCGCACGCCCGGCAGGACGGCCGCCGCCCTGGAGGAGTATCGCCAGGCGCTGCGCCTGAGCCCAAACCTCGTCGCGGCGCACTACGGCGCCGCCAACGCCCTGTCCGGCGTCCCCGGCGCCGAGTCCGCCGCGATCTCCGAGTACGAGCGGACGCTCGGGCTCGACCCGGGGAACGTGCCGGCACGGGTCAACCTGGCCGCCGTCCTGGCGAGGGTCCCCGGCCGCGAGGCGCAGTCGCTGGCGAACTATGCCGAGGTCCTCCGCTCCCATCCCGGGCTCGCGCCCGTCCACTACGACCTTGCGATCGAGCTTTCCAGGCTGCCGGGCCGCGCCGACGACGCCATCGCCGAGTACCTGGAGGCGCTGCGGATCGACCCGGGGTTTGCCGACGCGCACAAGAACGTGGGGCTCGAGTACGCCAGGAAGGGGCTGATGGACAAGGCCGAGTTCCACTGGAGGAGGGCGCTGCAGATCAATCCGGGATACGCCGACATCCGCGCGAGGCTCCAGCTCCTCGACGAGGCGAGGGCGCGGCCAACTCAACCTTGACGCCTCATTTTGGGCGGTCCTCGATAGGCGGCCAATGCTACCCCCGGCAAATCCCTGGCGCCCGCAGGCGCTTCGCCGGGCCGTCCGTCTCACGTGCTGCGCCATGCTGGCGGCGGCCGTGTGCCACGGGGCGGGGGCCCCGCCGGGCGACCCCGCGGGCGGCATCGCCGGGACGCCCCTCGCGCCGCGCCCGTTCGCGCGCGGAAAGACGATGTTCGTGCGGCTCTCCCCGGACGAGACCGGGGTGCGCACCGAGAACGCGTACGACGACCCCAGGATGTGGGGGGACCTCAGCCACGAGTTTGAGGCCGGCGAGATGGGCACCGGCATCGCGATCGGGGACTATGACGGGGACGGCAGGCCCGACATCTTCGTGGTGAGCAAGACCGGGGGCTGCCGGCTTTTCCGGAACCTGGGAGGCTACCGTTTTGAGGACGTCACGGAAAAGGCCGGCGTCGGCGGGACGCCCGGCGTGTGGAACCAGGGGGCGACCTTCGTCGACATCAACAACAGCGGGCGCCTGGACATCTATGTCTGCCGCTTCGGCGCCCCGAACCTCCTCTACATCAACCAGGGGGACGGGACGTTCAGGGAGATGGCCCATGCCTACGGGCTCGACGTGTCGGATGCGTCGGGCATGGCCGCCTTCTGCGACTACGACCGGGACGGCTGGCTGGACGTCTTCATCCAGACCAACCTCCTGAACTCAAGCGAGCACCCGAGGGGCCAGAGGAACCGCCTCTTCCACAACAACCATGACGGCACCTTCACGGACGTCACGGAGGGCGCCGGGATTTCCGGGGAGGCGCAGGGGCATTCCGCCGTCTGGTGGGACTTCGACGACGACGGGTGGCCCGACCTCTACGTCGCGAACGACTTCGCGGCGCCCGACGTCCTCTACCACAACAACCGCGACGGCACGTTCACCAACGTGATCGACCATGTCGTCCCCCACACGCCGTACTCCTCGATGGGCTCGGACCTGGGGGACGTCCGGAACGACGGGCGCATAGGCCTGTTTGTCGCCGACATGGCCGCCCGCACCCACGAGCAGGACCAGCGCGGCATGGCCGACTCGCGCGGCCGCACCACCGAGGATGACAAGAACCCCGGCGCCGCCCCCCAGTACGAGCGCAACGCGCTCTACCTGAATACCGGCACCGGCTACTGCCTCGAGGCCGCCTACCTCGCCGGCCTCGCCGCGACCGGCTGGACCTGGTCGCCGCGCTTCGAGGATCTGGACAACGACGGCCGGCTGGACCTGTTCATCACCAATGGCATGCACCGCGAGGCGACCAACGTGGACCTGCTGTCGCGGCAGGCCGGCGCCGAGAACCCGGCCGAGCGGATCCGGGTCATGCGCGACAGCCCTGTCTTTGCCGAGAGCCACCTCGCCTTCCGCAACATGGGGGACCTGACCTTCGAGGACGTCAGCGCGGCCTGGGGCCTCGACCAGAGGGGCGTGGGCTTCGGGTGCGCCCTCGGCGACCTGAGCGGGGACGGCAACCTCGACATCGTCTATGCCAACTACCAGGGAGGGGTCACCCTCCTGCGCAACGACAATGACACGGGCCACCGGACGGACGTCCACCTGCGGGGGACCGTTTCGAACCGGTTCGGGGTGGGAGCGGTCGTGAGGATCGAAAGCGCGCTGGGCACCCAGGTGCGCCCGCTGGTCCTGGCCCGCGGGTACCTGTCCAGCAGCGAGCCGATGGTGCATTTCGGGCTCGGCGACGACACCGTCATACGCCGGATGACCGTGACATGGCCGAGCGGGCGCGTGCAGGCCTTTGAGAACCTTCCCGTCGACCGGCGCTTCACCGTCACCGAGCCGTCGACCCCCGCGCCGCCGCCGGAGGCGAAGCAGCCCCCCCCGCGCCAGTTCGAGGAGGTCTCGCAGGCTGCCGGCCTCTCCGTGCGATCGCGCGAGGACGCGGTCGACGAATCCGACGTTCAACGCCTCGCCCCGATGCGCCTCAACCGCCGGGGTCCGGGCCTGGCCGTGGGCGACATCGAGGGAATCGGCCGGGACTCCGTGGTCATCGGCGGCACGACGCGGGATCCCCTCCGAATCCTGACCTCCACGGCACCGGGGCAGTTCTCGGCCGCGGGCGCCGCGTTCGCCGCAAGCCCCGTCGACGACGGGCCGGTGCTGCTCCTCGACGCAGCGGGCCTGGGACGCGAGGACCTGCTGGTCACCCACGGAGGCAACGCCCTCCCGGCCGGGTCCCCGGAATACCAGCCGCGCCTGTTCCTGAACGACGGGCGCGGCGGCTTCAGCCCCGCCCCGGAGGGGTCCCTTCCGCCGCTGCCGATCAACGTGGGCGCCGCCGCCGCCGCCGACTTCGACCACAGCGGGCGCCTCGGCCTGTTCCTGGGGGCACGCGTCCTCTCCGGCCAGTACCCCGAGGCGCCGCGCAGCGCGCTCCTGGCCAACCGCGGCGGCAGGTTCGAGGATGTCACCGACACGCTCGCGCCGGCCCTGCGCCACGTCGGCATGGTGACCGCCGCGCTCTGGAGCGACGTCGACGGCGACGGATGGCCCGATCTTCTCCTCACGCTTGAGTGGGGCAACGTGAGGTATTTCCACAACAACAAGGGCACGGGCTTCGAGGACTGGACCCAGAAGGCGGGCTTTGCCGCGGCCGGCACGGGATGGTGGACGTCGATCGCGTCGGCGGACTTCAACGGCGACGGCCGCCCCGACTACGTGGTGGGCAATGTGGGCCTGAACACGCAGTACCGCGCGAGCCCGGATCAGCCGGCGCTCCTGTATTACGGCGATTTCCGGGGCGACGGCGAGGAGCCCCAGATCGTCGAGGCCTATTACGAGGGCGGCCGCGTGTTCCCCTGGCGCAGCCGCAGGGACCTTGGTGCGGCCATACCCTCCGTGCTCAGGCGCTTCCCCAGGAACAACGCCTATGCGCGCGCCACGCTCGGCGAAATCCTCGGCGACAGCCGGATCGCCGCGGCCGGGCGCCTCGCCGCGACCGAGCTTCGGAGCGGCGTGTTCCTCAGCCAGCCCGACGGGACCTACCGGTTCGAGCCGCTCCCCCGCATCGCGCAGATCGCCCCGCTGCAGGGCCTCGTCGCCGGCTACCTCGATGGAGACAGCCATGCCGGCATCTATGCCGTCCAGAACTCCTTCGCACCGATCCCGTCGGTGGGGCGTTTTGACGGCGGCCTGAGCCAGCTCCTGAGGGGCGACGGCCGCGGGCATTTCTCCCCGGCGCCGCCGGCCGAGAGCGGTCTTGTCGTGCCCGGAGATGCGAAGTCCCTCGCCGTGCTCGATCTCGGCCACGACGGATGGCCGGACTTCATTGTCACCCGGAACAACGGCACGACCCTTGCCTTCCGCAACGGGGGCACCCCGGGAAGGCGTTCCCTTTGCGTTCGGCTCAGCGGACCCGCTGGAAATCCCACCGCCGTCGGCGCCCATGTGACCCTCGTGCTGGCTGACGGATCAAGCGAGACCAGCGAGGTCTACGCCGGCTCCGGCTATTACAGCCAGTCCGCGCCGTGCTGCTTCTTCGGCTACATGGAATCCAACCCGCCGAGGAATGTCAGGGTTCGCTGGCCTTCGGGCCCCGTGACGGAACAGGGCGTTCCGGGCGGGTCCACCACCCTCTCGCTATCCCAGCCGGCCTCCTGAGTGGAACGCCACGAAGGCCGCCGCATCTTGGCACGCTGCCAGCCGACCCTGGACCAGGCAGCGCCGCATCCCCTGCGCCGAATCGCCGGGCCCGGTGATGTCAGCCTTTCCTGGCAGCCGCGGGACGCCGCATGGGGGACATAAAAAGTCCGGCGGCTTTCGCCGCCGGACTTGAGTCATTTGTCATTCCCCAAAGCGGCTGCCCGCCCAGGAAACAACGGCCTTAGAAGTCGAACGAGTTCTCCAGGCGCCAGCCCATGCCCTCTTCGATGCGGGCCAGGGCGAGGCTGCCATCCGGCTCATAGCCGGCTGCGACCAGGTGGTCCTTCTCGCCGACGTTCTGCATGTTGAGCTGGATGCGCCAGTTGACGTTGCGGTACACCTTCCTCGAATAGCCAATCCAGGCGTCGAGGTGGGTATCGTCGGTACCGTAGAACGGCTCGTTGACGTTGAGTCCGCCCTGCGTGACGGCTGCGACGGCCGCGTAGTTCGGGTCGCTGGAGTTCACGTTCACGAACGTCGGGTCGTACTTGTAGCCGAGGATGCGCTTGTCCTCCACGCGGAGCGCGCCACCCACGAACCATCCCTTGACCGGGCCGCGGTCGAAGTTGTAGGTCGAGATGAGGTTGAGCCTCCAGGGCGCGACCTCTGGGGCCTCGTGGCCCTGGTCGTTGAGCTGCACCGTCCACGGGGCGACGATGCTCGAGTTCCAGTCAGCGCCGAGCGTTCCGCAGGAGTTACACCACATGCGGACCTGGCCGCCGGGCCCGTTCATGAACCCGGTGACCTGGCTGATGAATGTCTGCATGGCCGGGTCGATGTTCGTGTGCGTCGCGTTGACGTGCGAGTAGTTCAGCGTGATGTTCCAGTTCCTGGTGGGCTGGGCCGACAACTCGATCTCCACGCCCTTCGACAGGTTATCGACCGTCGTCACGTGGTCGCCGAAGTTGGAGCCGCCGCCCTCGTCGGGGCCGCTCGCGTCGTTGACGCCGTCGATGAACCCGGTGCGGAGCAGGCCGGTGCCCTTCGCCAGCGTCGGATTGATCGGCGGGGTGAGATTGTAGCTGTTGAAGAAGTTCGCCGAGAATGGGTTGTTCACCCAGGCTTGGACGATGGCCGCCGAGGCGGCGTTGATCGCGAGGTACTGCGGGCTGCCGATGGCGAAACCGCTTCCCGCGCCGTAATCCCAGTAGTTGGTGCCGGGCGTGATGCTCGATGCGCCGTTCCCGAGGTTGCCGCGAAGGCCGTCCTGCAGCGCCGTGGCCCATCCATAGCCCCAGATGACACCGTCGGCGATGAAGTAGGCGTTGCTGCCGAGGCCGGCGATGGAGTTGCCGTCGGTTTCACCGAGGCTGGCGTTCTTCACGATCGTCTTGAACCAGTCGACCTTGAGGGTGACCTTGTCGGAGAGGCCGGTGACGACGAAGCCGTATTCCGTTGTCGTTCCCGTGGCGTTCGGGACCGGATTGCCATTCAAGTCGAGCCGCTCGGCGTCAGGCTTGAAGTTCTCCGAGCGGTCGAAGAGGAGGCTGAACGTCATGTCGCCGGGCAGCTTGCCCATGAGAGCCTTCGGGAAGTGATAGACACCACCCCAGGTCTTGCTGGTTCCCTCGATGTCCGTCCGCGAAGACAGGTTGTCCGGATAGCTAAGGCTCACAAAGTCCGTGTACTGGTTCTCGGGCGAGGTCGTGTTGTAGCTCGTGACCTTGTCCTTGCGCCAGCCGAGCGAGGGGACGAGATCGCCGCCAAGGAAATATCCCTGCCAGGTGATGCCCTCGGACTCGTCGGTGGTGCGCACCCTGCTCGCGGCTGACACCAGACCGGGCAGATCCTGGGGATCGCTCGCGTACATGTACTGGATCTGCTCATTCTGCCAGCCGACGTAGTTCGCCGGGTTCTGGGCCTGGGTCGAGTTCGTCGTCGTCGCGCCGGTCTCGTAGCTTGTGTACGTGAAGGGGGCCGACGGATTAACGCTGGGAGCATTCCAGGTGGAGTTGAAGTTGAGCGTCTGCTCGTACTTGGCGGGAGCGATGACGTAATTCAGGTTCTGGAGGTTCGCACCGGCCGCGGATGAAGCGCTCGTCAGGTTCGGCCCGATGTAGGCGAGCCACTCGAAGCTGCGGTTGGAGCCGATGCCCGCCTGCGCGGTGTTGTCGGTGGGCAGGTTGTTGTCGACCGTGAAGTCCGGGGTCGTGGCGAACTCGGCGAACTGATAGGTCGCCTGGACCACGGTCGCCTTCTCATACAGGCCCGTGAAATCGCTCTTCCCGAGGAGCCAGGTCATGAACGAACTGCTGAAGAAGTCCGACGAGCGAAGCTCGACGGTGGGGGTCAACCGGTAGGTGTAGCGGTCCGTCGTGGTCTGGTAGTTGTTGTCCTCACCGCCCGACGTCGCATTGGCCACGTAGGGGCGCCCCGCGTTCGGATTCGGCGCGCCGTTGGCGTAGGTCGCGTTGACGTCGACGGCGATCGCGTAGTTCTCACCCTCGAGGAAGGGTTCCTCTCCCTCGACGTAATGCTGCTGGTCGTAGGAGAACTCGAAGCCGATACGGTCGTCGAAGAAGGTCTGGTCAACCGCTATGTTGAAGGCGTTCCAGTTCTTCCATTCATGCTTGTTGGGGCCGTCCAGGAGCTTCTTGTAGAAGTTGAATATCGAGGGATCGGTGATCACCTTGTCGGTGTAGTACGCACCGCCGGGTATCGAATTGAAGGGCTCGCTGTAGCCGTCCAGCGAGTCGTTGAGGCCGATGCCGGTCGTGTACAGGCTGGTCGGGGGAACCGCGTCGGGCCTGAAGGTGGTGAGGCCTCCGATGCCATTGCCATTGTTGGCCAGGCCCGTGTTGGCCTGCCCGGTGATGACCATGAACGCGTTGCCGCCAGGGGCGACCGCGCCCGGGGTCGAATTGATGCTGGTGGGCGTGGCCTCAAAGTAGTTGACGACGTCGGGCCAGTAGACACGGCCCTCAGCCCAGCCGCCGAGCTGGAAGTAGTTGTCGGACGAGGGTCCGCCCGAGGCGCCGGGAACCGGGCCGCCGGCGGTCTGGTTCGTGAGGCTGAACTGGTTCTCGATGTACTTGTTGTAGCCGGGATTCGTTATCCCGCCGATCGTGATCGAGGATGTGAACCAAGGGGTGATTTCGTCGGCCGGGGGCAGGTCGCGGGGCGTGTCCGCCGTGTACTGGCCGGTCTCGAACTTGCCGCGGATGCTCGTATGGCTGTCCTTGCCGAACAGCTTGGGATCGAAGCGGAACGCGCCGAAGTAACGGGTGGTGTTCTCGAACGCGTCCTGCTGCTCGTACTTCTCGTCATCCTGGAGCGCGCCAAGGCGGATCGCGAGGATGCCGGGGATGATCTCCTGGTTCAGCATGACCGAGTCGCGCAGCGAGCCGTACTCGTCGGTGCGGTTCGTCAGGTTGTACGAATTGTTGAACGAGGCGTCGTTCGTGCTGACGTTGATAATACCGGCAGGGCTGCCCGTGCCGAAGAGGATGGAATTCGGCCCGCGCTGTAGGTCGACGCGGCCCACGTCAAACGAGTCCCACGGGATATCCGTCAGGAAGTAATCCCGGGTGTTGTCGGCCTCGTCCAGGCCGCGGACGCGGGTGGTCGAGGAAACCGTGTTTTCCTGCACGACCGCGGAGCCTGCGGCGCCGCTGAAGTTACCGCGGAGACCCGCGACTTCCGTGCTGGGGGTGTAGACCAGGAGGTCGTCGGCATTCTTGGCGCCGGTGTCCTGGAGGAATTGTGCGGTGACAACGGAGATCGCCGAGGCGACGTCCTTGAGGTCGGTGCGGACGCGTGTGCCGGCCAGCGTGCTGTTGGCCTTGTAGCTTCCCTTGTCCTCAGACGCGTCGACAACGAACGGGGACAGCACCTGCGGCTGTTCCTGGTCCGGCGTTGCGGCCGGCGTCGTGGTGGTGGTGGTGGTGGTGGTGGTGTCCGTTGCGGGAGCAGTTGCCGCGGGAGCGGGAGCGGTCTGGGCGACCGCGATTCGGGGCACTACGGCAAAACCAAGCGCTGATGTGACCGTGAGGGCACGAAGCAACGCCAGAGTACGATTAGCAGGCATGTTTTGGTGTATTAGGACTTAGGGTTTGGGGCAGGGCCGGAAAAGTTCGCGGTGGGGAACCGTCCGTATCAGGGGGCAAATCGTCAGCTAATGGGGGTAAATCCAAGGAAAGCTGACGTGTAGACGGGGGGGTTATACCCCATCCGCCAGCCGATGGGAATGAGATCTGTTATACTGAAACTGAGAAACCTTATCATTTTCGAACCTTTTTTGAACGTTGTCACTCGATGCGGCTGCGGAGGTCGGGGGGCAAAAGCTCGAGCGACAGCGCCCTCAGGGCGGGATCGGAAATCTCCAGGTTGAGCGCCTTTCGAAGCACCTGGAGGCGATAAAGCAAAATGGTGCTGAGCGAGCGCAGCTTTTCCTCGTCGAGCTCGGCGATGCATTGCCTGAGCCGCGGGCGCGCGAGGTCGACGTGGTGCGCCTGCACGAGCACGACGGCGAGGGCGACCCTTTGGTCCCACGGCAGATCGCGATCCGCGCCGCCGGAAATGCGGCGCATGAGCAGGTCGAGGGTCGCCGCCAGCTCGTCGGCTTGATCGAGCGCCGTCGCCACCTGCACGCGCGCGAGCAGGGCGCCGAGATCGGCCGGGAAGCGCCGCAGCAGGCGCGCCGCCTTGGCGGCGAGGTCGAGCTGCCCCATGTCGACGAAGTACTCGGCAAGGCGGCTTGCCGCGGTCGCGTCGTCCTGCTCGTCGACAACCTCGAGGATCACGACGGACTGCCCCTCGAAGCCGGCTATGGTGGGAAGCAGGTAGGGCACGGGCCTGAGCCACGGCGGCAGGTTCCACTGGTGAAGCCGCGCGAGGAAGGTACCCGCAACCTGTCCCTCGCCGATATTGGCGAAGACGTCCATGAAGGGATCCCAGCTCGGGATGATGATGTGGGTCGCGCCGTGCAGGCCGATCAACTCCTGGGCCTCCTCCGGGGTCGTGGCGCTCGCGATGCGGACGGCGGCCTGGAACCCGTCGAAATCATCCCACCCGAATGTCGCCAGCCCGCGGATGCCGCCGTAATAATAGAGGGTGGTGGTCTCATTCGGCGGGGCGAGGGCCACGGCGCCCTGGGAACCCACGTGCTTCGCAAGCCAGTAGGCCAGGTCCCGCTCAACGAGCCCGATGACCTCGCCCTCGCTGAGACCGTCCCTGGTCTGACCCTCCGCCGAGGGCCACAGCTGAACGGCGCCCGGCAGGAGGAGGAGCGCGGCGAAGGCGGCCGCAAGGCCGGCGACCAGCCGGGGCCTCGGCGCCCCGCGCAGGGCGGCTGCGGCGGCGACCAGAAGCGCGAGCAGCGCGGCGTCGACGCCGTTCCACCAGCTGATCTGCCGAATCGCGAACCCCCCTGCGACCACGACGGGGCCGAGCGCCAGCGCAATCGCGATCCGCGGGGCCGTGCCGGCGATCTTCGGCAGAAAAAGGAAGACGACCGAGGGAACCACGATCAGCAGGGGAAGCACCGCGGCCGACAGCGCGTGGTTGAAGCCGTTTTCCATCAGCCAGGCCCAGAAGTTCGGGGCCGCGGCGCCTGCCGGCAGCAGCGAAAGGCGCATCGATGCCAGGTCGACCGAAAGAAAGCCCAGGCTGCGCCCGATCCGCATCGCCGCGGGCAAGGACGCGAGGGCGGCCCCGGCAAGCACCCATGCGGCCGCGCCGCGGAGGCTCCGCCGGGGCCTCTCCCCCTCGATCCACGCCGTCGTACGCGCCAGAAGCTCGCCTGCTCCGAGCCAGGCAACGCCGAATATGGGATGGATGACGCGCAGTTCCCATCCGCCCGTGTGCGATGGGAAAAACTCGACCAGGTAAGCGGCCAGGCAGGTCGCCGCGCCCGCAGTCGACCAGGCGCGCCACGGGAGCGACGGGCGTTCCGCCGAAGGGGCCGCCTTCGCCGCGGCCCGGGAAATCCATGCCGCCAGCAGGGCGCCGACGCCGACGCCAAAGAGGATCGGCAGCTCCCGCGAGACGCTTATCCACATTCCGAGGCCCCCCGCGACGCCGCCGGCGACAAACCACCGACGGCTGTTCCGGGCCGCGCCCGCAAGCAGCGGCAGGACGCTCCAAAGGGCGCACGCCTGCGCGAGGCCGTGGTCGTCGGGCACGCCCGGCAGGAACTCCGCGGCGAGCGGGAAGAGCGTCGCAAGGGCCGTCGACGCGAATGCGGCCGCCATCACGCCAAAACGCCGGGCGACAAAGACGGTGGTCGCCGCCCCGAGGATCAGAAGGAGGAGCGGATCGGCGAAAAGCGCCGCCCACTCGAGGGAGGGCCCGAGGGGGATGCCCGTGACGCCATGGTAGCACCCGGCCAGCAGGCCGAGCCACCAGCGGTAGGGCGACGAGGCATACACCTCGTGGCCGGCCTTGGCGTCCTCGTAGTCGACGTACCGGACGCGCCATTCCCGGCGGGCGAACATCTGGCGGGTCTGGTCAAGCCATTCAAAGCTCTCGTTGTGGTGCCCCGGGACTACCAGTCGCGGCTGCCAGTCGGGGCGCCGCTCCGGGGCGACGCCCGACGGTGCGGGCGCCGGGTTGCCGGCGACGTCGGAGACGAAGTCGATCCGGCGCACCCGGATGGCCGTCGTCACGACGGTGAACGCGAGCGCGAGCAGCGGGAAAACCAGCCACGCCCTCCGGTTGATCCGCGCAGGGTGGCTCACTGGGGTCGTCGCATTGGCCGCAGGTTTCGGGATAGGTCGCGCGATGCAATAGGACAAAGAAGATTCCGGCAAGAAAAGTTCGGATTCGCGGGCCGCCAAAACGTTCCTTGACTACACCTTGGCAGCTTCGTCCCATGGACTCTTTTCCATGTTGGAAGTCGAACGTCGCAGGATCGGGGGAAGGATCGCGTCGGCGGAACATGCGGTCCGCGGCGCCATCCTTGCCCTGGGCATTCTCGCATCCGTGGCGGCCGGCGCGGCCGACCCGGCGGGGGGCATCACCGGGAAGCCGCTCGCGCCCCACCCGTTCGCGCGGGGAAAGACCATGTTCACGCAGCTCTCGCCCGACCAGACCGGCGTCCGGGCGGAGAACCCGTACGACGACCCGAGGATGTGGGGGGAGCTTTACCAGGAGTTCGAGGGCGGCTCGATCGGGACCGGCGTGGCCATCGGCGACTACGATGGCGACGGCCGCCCGGACATCTTCGTGGTCACAAAGACCCATGGCTGCCGGCTGTTCCGAAACCTGGGCGGCTACAAGTTCGAGGACGTGACGCAGAAGGCGGGCGTCGGCGCCGAGCAGGGCGTGTGGAACCTGGGGGCGACGTTCGTCGACATCAACAACAACGGGCTGCTCGACATCTATGTCTGCCGCTTCAACGCCCCCAACCTGCTCTACATAAACCAGGGCGACGGAACCTTCAGGGAGATGGGCCACGCCTACGGCCTCGACGTCAGGGATTCGAGCGTCATGGCGGCCTTCTGCGACTACGACCGCGACGGCTGGCTCGACGTCTACATCACGACCAACATGCTGGACAATGTCGCGCATCCCAATGGGCAGCGCGGCTATCTCTTCCACAACAACCGCAACGGCACGTTCACGAACGTGACGGAGGCTGCCGGCATCGCGGGCGAGACGCAGAGCCATTCCGCGACCTGGTGGGACTATGACAACGACGGCTGGCCCGACCTCTACGTCACGAACGACTACGGGGCGTCGGACAAGCTCTACCACAACAACCGGGACGGCACGTTCACCGACACGCTGGACCAAGTCCTGCCGCACACCTCGTTCTACTCGATGGGCTCGGACCTCGGCGACGTGAACAACGACGGCCTGATCGACCTGCTCGTCGCCGACATGGCCACGACCACCCACGCGAAGGACCAGAATTCAATCGCCGAATCGCGCGAGAGGGACGGCGAGTCCGACAGCTCGGCCGGGGCCCAGAAGCTCCACAGAAGCGCCCTCTTCCTCAACACCGGCACGGGCCGGTGCCTCGAGGCGGCCTACCTCGCGGGCATCGCCAACACGAACTGGACGTGGTCGGTGCGCCTCGAGGACCTGGACAACGACGGCCGCCTGGACCTCTTCGTGACGAACGGATTCAACCGGGACCCGAACCCCGACGTCAACTCGAGCGCGATCCACGTCGAGACGCCCGCCGAGAGGATCAAGGTCCTGTACAACAGCCCGGTGCTCGTCGAGACCCACCTCGCGTTCCGCAACCTGGGCGACCTGAGGTTCGAGGAGGTGGGCGCCGCATGGGGGCTCGACCAGAAGGGCGTGGCCTTCGGGGCCGCCTTCGGCGACCTCAGCGGCGACGGCAACCTCGACCTCGTGTACACCAACTACGAGGGCGGCGTCACGCTCATGCGCAACGACAACGACACGGGGCATGTCGTGAACATCGACCTTCGGGGGACCGTGTCCAACCGCTACGGCGTGGGCGCGACCGTGAGGATCGAGAGCGCGCTCGGGGTGCAGGTCCGCCAGCTCGTCCTGGCGCGCGGGTACATGTCCAGCAGCGAGCCCATGCTTCACTTCGGCCTCGGCGCCGACACGACCATCAGGCGAATGGTCGTCAGCTGGCCGAGCGGGCACGTGCAGACCTTCGAGAACCTTGGAGTGGACCGGCGCTACACGGTCACCGAGCCCTCGCAGGCCATATCCATCCCGCCCCCGCCCGCGCCGCGACCCGGCCAGTTCGAGGAGGTGAGCCGGTCGGACGGCTTCGGGCTCCAGTCGCGCGAGGAGGCGGTGGACGAGACCTACCTGCAGAAGGTGATCCCGGTTCGCCTCAACCGCCGGGGTCCCGCTCTCGCGGTCGGGGACCTGGCGGGCACGGGGCGGGAGGATGCCGTCGTCGGCGGGACCGTCGCCGATCCGCTTCGGATCCTGCGGGCCTCGGCGGCGGGCCAGTTCCTGGCGGTGGACGCCCCCTCGCCGGGACCGCGGGCCGGCGCCGACGACGGGCCGGTCCTCCTCTTCGACGCCAGCGGCGGCGGGAGGCAGGACATGCTCGTCACCAAGGGCGGAAACACCCTTCCGGCGGGCGCCGAGGAGTATCAACCGAGGCTGTTCCTGAACGACGGCCATGGCGCGCTCAGCCCGGCTCCGGACGACGCCCTGCCGCCCCTTCCCATCAACGCGGGCGCGGCGGCGGCGGCCGATTTCGACCACAGCGGCCGCCTGGGCCTCTTCATCGGCGGGAGGCTCCTGCCCGGGAAGTACCCGCTCGCCCCGCGAAGCGCGCTCCTGGCCAACCGCGGCGGCAGGTTTGAGGATGTGACGGACGCGCTGGCGCCGGGACTGCGGGAGGTCGGCATGGTGACCTCGGCCCTCTGGAGCGACGTCGACGGCGACGGCTGGCCCGACCTGCTGCTGACCCTCGAATGGGGCCACGTGAAATACTTCCACAACAACCAGGGCAAGGGGTTCGAGGACTGGACCGAGAGGGCGGGCTTCGCCTCGGCGGGGACCGGCTGGTGGACCTCGATAGCCGCGGCGGACTTCAACGGCGACGGGCGTCCCGACTTCGTCGTCGGCAACGTCGGGCTCAACACGCAGTACCATGCCGACGCGGCGCACCCCGCGCTGCTTTACTACGGGGATTTCAAGGGCGCCGGCTCGGCCCAGCTCATCGAGGCGTACTACGAGGGCGACCAGATCTATCCCTGGAGGAGCCGCAAGGGCCTTGCGTCCGCGGTCCCGTCGATCATGAGGCGCTTTTCCAAGAACGCCTACTATGCCCGCGCCACGCTCGGGGAGATCGTCGGACAGGAGAAGCTCGACAAGGCCGCGCGCTTTGCCGCGACGGAGCTCCGCAGCGGCGTCTTCCTGAGCCAGCCCGACGGCACCTACAGGTTCGAGCCCCTTCCGCGCATCGCGCAGATCTCCGTCCTGCAGGGGATAGTGGCCGGCGATTTTTGCGGCAGCGGCCACGCCGACATCTTCGCGGTGCAGAACTCGTATGCGCCGATCCGCGCGGACGGGCGCGTCGACGGCGGCCTGGGCCAGCTTCTTCGCGGCGACGGACACGGCCATTTTCAGGCGGTGACCCCCGCCGAGAGCGGCCTGGTAGTACCCGGCGACGCCAAGGCGCTCTCGGTGGCGGACATCGACCGCGACGGATGGCCGGATTTCCTCGTGACCCGGAACAACAATTCCACGCTCGCCTTCCGCAATGGCGGCGTGCCCGGCCGCAGGTCCCTGCGCGTCCTGCTCAGCGGGGCCCCCGGGAACCCGACGGCGGTGGGCGCGCGGATCACCGTGGAGCTGACCGACGGCTCGACGGAGACGAGCGAGGTCTGCGCGGGCTCGGGATACTACAGCCAGTCGACGCCGGCCTGCTTCTTCGGCTACCCGGAAGGGACGCCGCCCCGGAGGATCCGCGTCCGCTGGCCGTCGGGGGAGACGACGGAGCACGATTTCCCCGCGAATTCCTCGACGCTGGTTCTCCCCGGCCCCCGTCCGTGAGCGGCAGCCGCGCCCATCCCGGCGGCCCGCGCGCTTCGCGAGGCAAAACGTACCTTGACTACGCGAATCAAGGTTTCTCCCATCAGCACCCTACCATGTCATCCGCTGAAAGCCGAAAGCGCCGCGGTGCCTGGTCCGCGGCGGGACGCGCGGGCCGCCTCGGCATGGCCTGCGCGGCGCTCGCCGCAGGCGCGGCGGCGGCCCCCGATCCCGCGGGAAGCATCACCTGGAAACCCCTCGCGCCCCACCCTTTCCCGCGGGGAAAGACGCTGTTCGTCGAGCTGCCGGCCGACGAGACCGGCGTGCGGACGGAGAACAAGTACGCCGACCCGAGGATGCACGGCGACCTCTACGAGGAGTTCGAGACCTCGTCGGTGGGCACCGGGATCGCGATCGGCGACTATGACGGTGACGGGCTCCCCGACATCTACGTCGTCAGCAAGACCGAGGGCTGCCGCCTCTTCCGCAATCTCGGCGGATACAAGTTCGAGGACGTGACGGAAAAGGCGGGCGTCGGCGCCACGCAGGGCGTCTGGAACCAGGGGGCCACCTTTGTCGACATCAACAACAGCGGGCGGCTGGACATCTACGTGTGCCGGTACAACGCCCCGAACCTGCTCTACATCAACCAGGGCGACGGGACGTTCAAGGAGATGGCCCATGCCTACGGGCTGGACGTCGTCGACTCCAGCGTGATGGCGGCCTTCAGCGACTACGACCGCGACGGGTGGCTGGACCTGTACATCGCCACCAACATCCTCAACATCACGGCCCAGCCGAACGGCCAGCGGGGCATCCTTTTCCACAACAACCGAAACGGCACGTTCACGAACGTGACCGACAGCGCCGGCATCCTCGGCCCCTCCCAGAGCCATTCCGCGACCTGGTGGGACTACGACAACGACGGCTGGCCCGACCTCTACGTCGCGAACGACTACGGCTTCCCCGACAGGCTCTACCACAACAACCGGAACGGGACCTTCACGGACACCCTCGACCGCGTGCTGCCGCACACCTCGTTTTCCTCGATGGGCGCGGACCTGGGCGACGTGAACAACGATGGCTTCATCGACTTCCTCGTCGCCGACATGGCCGCGACCTCGCACGCGCGGGACCAGCATTCCATCGCCGACGCGCGCGGCCGCACCGAGGAGGAGCCGAACTCCGCCCCGAAATACCACAGGAACGCGCTCCTCCTCAACACGGGCACGGACGCCTTCCAGGAGGGCGCCTACCTCGCCGGGATCGCCGCCACCGACTGGACATGGTCGGTGCGGCTCGAGGACCTGGACAACGACGGCCACGTCGACCTTTTCGTTACGAATGGATTCCCGCGGGACCCGGGGGCCGACACCGTCCTGCGCATGATGCGCGCCGAGACGCCCGCCGAGCGGATCCGGATCATGTACCAGAGCCCGCCCCAGGCGGAGCGTCACCTCGCCCTGCGCAACATGGGGGACCTGCGGTTCGAGGACGTGAGCACGGAATGGGGGATCGGCAGGAAGGGAGTGAGCTTTGGAGCCGCGCTCGGCGACCTGAGCGGGGATGGCAACCTCGACATCGTCTACTCGAACTACCACGCGGGGGTCACGGTCCTGCGCAACGACTGCGACACGGGCCATGTCGCCAACATCGACCTCCGGGGGACCGTCTCCAACCGCTATGGCGTCGGCGCCACGGTCCGGGTGGAAAGCGCGCTGGGAGTCCAGGTGCGGCAGCTCACGCTCGCGCGCGGGTATATGTCGAGCAGCGAGCCCATGCTCCATTTCGGATTCGGCGCGGACACGACGATACGGCGCATGGTGGTCACGTGGCCCAGCGGCCACGTCCAGGCGTTCGAGAACCTCGCCGTCGACCGGCGCTACACCATAACGGAGCCCTCGGCGCCCATCGCCATCCCCGCGACCCCGCCGCGGGCCCCCGGCCAGTTCGAGGAGGTGGGCCGCGCCACCGGGCTCTCGCTTTATTCCCACGAGGAGGCCGTCGACGAGTTCGTCGGGCAGCGGCTCATCCCGTTCCGCCAGAATCCGCACGGCCCGGCGCTTGCCGTCGGGGATGTGTTCGGGAACGGCCGCGACGACATCGTCCTCGGCGGCACGACGCGCGATTCCCTGCGGATCGTGCACGCGGCGCCCTCGGGCGAGTACCTCGTTGCGGACTCGACGGCGGTCCCGACGGGCACGACCGTCGACGACGGGCCGGTGCTCCTGTTCGATTCCGCGGGGACCGGAAGGCAGGATCTCCTCGTGACCAAGGGTGGCAATTCGCTCCCTGCCGGCGCCCAGGAGTACCAGCCGAGGCTCTACCTGAACGACGGCCACGGCGGCTTCCGCGCCGCCCCCGATGACGCGCTGCCCCCGCTTCCCGTGAGCGCGGGCGCGGTCGCGGCGGCCGACTTCGACCACAGCGGCCGCCTCGGAGTGTTCATCGGCGGCCGCGTCCAGCCCGGCCAGTATCCCCTCCCCCCGCGGAGCGCGCTCCTCGCCAACCGCGGCGGCAGGTTCGAGGACGTGACCGACGCCCTGGCGCCGGGCCTTCGCGAGGTGGGGATGGTGACCTCGGCCCTGTGGACGGACGTCGACGGCGACGGCTGGCCCGACCTGCTGCTCGCGCTGGATTGGGGCGGAGTGAGGTATTTCCACAACAACCAGGGAAAGGGCTTTGAGGACTGGTCCGAGAGGGCCGGCTTCGCCTCCGCCGGGACCGGGTGGTGGACCTCGATCGCGGCCGCGGATTTCAACGGCGACGGTCGGATCGACTACGTCGTCGGCAACGTGGGCCTGAACTCGATCTACACCGCCGATCCCGTCCATCCCGCGCTGCTCTTCTACGGCGAGTTCAGGGACTCGGGGCCGAAGCAGATCGTGGAGGGGTACTATGAGGGGAACACGCTCTACCCCAGGCGCAGCCGCCGGGATCTCGGCGCCGCCCTGCCGGCGATCCTGAAGCGCTTTCCCACGTTCGACTCCTACGCCAAGGCCACGCTGGGCGAGATCGTGGGTGACGACAGGCTGGCGAAGGCCCGCCGCTTCGCGGCGACCGAGCTCCGCAGCGGGGTCTTCATGAGCCAGCCCGACGGCACCTACCGGTTCGAGCCCCTGCCGCGCATCGCGCAGATATCCCCCCTTCAGGGCATGGTCGCGGGGGATTTCGACGGCAGCGGGCATGCCGGCATCTACGCCGTGCAGAACTCCTTTGCCCCGATCATATCGGTGGGGCGCCTCGACGGCGGCCTGAGCCAGCTTCTTCGCGGCGACGGGCACGGGCATTTCACCGCCGTTCCGCCGCTGGAGAGCGGCCTGGTGGTGACGGGGGACGCAAAGGCCCTTTCGGTCATCTACGTGGACCAGGGAGGATGGCCCGGCTTTCTCGTCACCCGGAACAACGACACGACGATGGCGTTCCATAACAACGGCGTCGCGGGCCACAAGCCGCTGCGCATCCTCCTGCAGGGCTCCCCAGGGAATCCCACGGCCGTAGGCGCGAGGATCACGGTGGAGTTCTCCGACGGCTCCGCGGAGGCAAGCGAGGTCTACGCCGGCTCGGGCTACTACAGCCAGTCCACGGCGGCCTGCTGGTTCGGATATCCGGAGGCCAACCCGCCGAGGAGGATACGCGTCCGCTGGCCCTCGGGGGTCCTTTCCGAGCACGCCTTCCCCGCCGGCTCGACTACCCTCACCTTGTCCGGCCCGGCGGCGGCCGGACCCTAGTTCCTGATTTGCCACTGCGTGGCTATATTGCCGAGGAAAACGGCGGACTCAAACGTCGTGCCATTCATCAGCCAGACGTACCGGTCCCCTGTCGTTGTATTCTCAAAAACGATGTCCGGCTGACCCACGCCGATGAAATCCTCGGTCGCCGCGATTCGCCACTGCGTTGTGGGATGCGAAATCCATGGTGCTTCTTGGTTTCTGGGGTGCTTGGGCTACCACGACGCTAACGGTCAGATCAGAGCGAGTTTCAGGCGGAATGGAGTCAACTGCTCCTCAAGGACGGGAACTGCGCTTCGCAAACACTGTTGCAATCCGTTCGCGCTGTTCCGCGGCCGATTGGTCCAAGAATGAGGAACTCCCGTGGCATTCCACGATTCGAAACAGCAGGCCCGCGAATTCTCGTTACCCTACTCGTGCGTCGCGCGAAGAGACCAACAAGATCGTCCCGGTGAAGACGGCCCGCACTGCCTAGCCGCAGGAGCCGCCTAGAAACGGCGGCGGGGATCAACCCCGAAGCAGGCCCCTGTTCGCCCGGATGAGACGGAGCCGCTGGTCGACCGCGCGCCGCGTGGTCAGCGCATCCTCGGGCGTGTGGACGCACCAGTCGACAAGCTTGTCCACGGTCGTGCGCGCCACGTAGCAACGGGTGTCGGAGCCCCCGTAGTAGATGAGCACGGTCTTCGCACCGTCACCAAGCTGCACCCACCCGTTCGTGAAGGTCACGTTTGAGACGTCGCCAATTCCCTCGCCGCCGTACGGCGCGAGAAAATGGCCTCCCGGCCGTGCGATGACCCTCGAGGGGTCCTCGATCGAGGTCATGAACATGTAGAGGACATACCGAAGCCCGGCGGCGCAGGCCCGCACGCCGTGGGCGAGGTGCAGCCAGCCGCCCGGCGTCCGTATCGGGGCGGGTCCCTGTCCGTTCTTCACCTCCTTGATCGTATGGTAGGCGCGCCCGTCGATGATCGTCTCCGGGCCCGTCACGCCGGTGGTGATGTCCGCGCAGAGGGTCCATCCGATGCCGCCGCCCGAGCCGACGTCTATGAAGCCGTCCATCGGCCGCGTGTAGAAGGCGTACTTTCCGCCGACGAACTCCGGGTGAAGCACCACGTTGCGCTGCTGCGACGCGGGCGTCCGCAAATTGGGAAGCCGCTCCCACTTCCTGAAGTCGCGCGTGCGCGCGATGCCGGCCACGGCCACGGCGCTCGAAAGGTCGCCCGGCCTCGCGGACGGGTCCTTCGACTCCGCGCAGAACACCCCGTAGATCCAGCCATCCTCGTGATGGGTGACCCGCATGTCATACACGTTCGTCTCGGGCCTGATCTCGGGCAGGTCGACGGGTTCGTCCCAGAACCGCCAGTTGTCGATCCCGTTGGGGCTGTCCGCGATCGCGAAGAGGCTCTTCCGGTCGTAGCCCTCGAAGCGGACGACCATGTGGACCCTCCCGCGCCACAGGAACGCGCCAGGGTTCAGCGTCGCGTTGACGCCCAGGCGCTCCATCAGGAACGGGTTTGTGGCGGGGTTGAGGTCGAAGCGCCACTCGATCGGGACGTGGCGGTAGGTGATGGCCGGATGCTCGAAGCGATCGAAGACGCCGTTGTCCCAACCGCGGTCGACCGGGTTCTTCCGCGACAGGAATCTCTCATGCTCGGCGCGGAGCCTCCGGAGCCGGGCGGCCCAGGCGGGGGGCGCCCCGGCGGGAATTCCATGGCTCGCCCTGCGGGCGGGGACCGGTGCGGCATTCGGCGGCCTGGGGGGGTGCTTTTTTTTCATTTTTCGGCGGAGTCGTTTCGCGCGCTGCCCTGCAGCTCGCGCAGGCGCCTGACGGCCTCAAGGCCGGTGCGTCCGTTGTGGTAGGGACATTTCCAGAAGCTGACCTTGAGCTCGCCCGCGAGCGCGCGGCCATCCCGCGTAACGCCCCTAAACCATTCGCCCTGCCGGTGGTCAATCAGCTTGCGCTCGATGAAGTCCCATGTCCGGAACGCGGCGGCGAGGAAATGCTCCTTCCCCGAAAGCTGGTGGGCATTGATGAAGCCGACGACCGCCTCGGCCTGGGGCCACCATTCCTTGTTGGAATCGGTCAGGCCCCCGGGCCCGCCCTCGTTGTAGACGCCGCCGTCGGAATCGACGCCCTCCGCGAGCGTGACCGCCGCAATCCTCACCGCCAGCGGCCGGATCCGGGCCGTGAGCGCGGCATCCCGCAGCGCCTCGGCCGCCTGCGTGAGGAGCCAGGCCGCCTCGATGTCGTGCCCGTAGGAAACGCGGTCCGACCGGGGCGTCCAATCCTCCGAGAAGAAGAGGCCGAGATGGCCGGTGGCCGGATCGACGATGCGCGAAAGCATGATCTCCACGAGCCCGGCAAGCGCGCTTCTCAGGCCGGGGTCGGGCCACAAGCCGAGGAGGCGCGTGTAGGCCTCCATGACGTGGAGGTGGGTGTTCTGCGACTTCGGCTCGTTCAAGTCGACCGCGCTCAGGCGCATGTCGGCGATGGGCTTCCACCCGCGGTCGAAGGCCTCCAGATAGCCGCCGTGGCGTCGGTCGACCGCGCGCTCCTCGAGCAGCCCGGCGACGGCGACCGCCCGTTCGAGCGGTTCCCTGCGGCCGGTGGCGGCGTGGTACTCCGTCAGGGCGTAGATGGCGAAGGCCTGCCCGTACACCTGCTTGCGGTCGCGAAGGACCCGGCCGTCGCCGGAGATGGACCACCAGTATCCCCCGTCCCTTCGGTCGCTGAAGTGCGCGTCCAGGTCCGCGTAGGCGAAGTCCGCCATCCCGAGGTAGGCGGGGTCCCGGTACCGACCGTAGGCGGCGGCAAAGGTCCAGAGAATGCGCGAAGTCAGAAGGGCGCCCCGCTCCGCGCCGGGATCGGCCACAAGCTCGTTTGTCAGCGCGCCAACGAAGCCGCCCCGCTCCCGGTCGACGACCCTGTCCATCCAGAAGGGAAGGATGTTCCGGCGCAGGTCGCCCTCGATCCGGGCGGCATAATCGGCGGCATCGGGTGAGCTCATCGAAGGAGGGGCAGGCGGTCCGGGGTCAAGGGTGGGTGGCGTCCTCGATGATCCCGCGGCAGGCGCTTGTCACTCCTTGTCCCCGCCCGTCAGTCCGGAATCTTGCCGAGCAGCCTGCCGAGGAGTTTCCTGGCATAAAGCGAGTTGCGGTCGCGGATGATCGGCTCCGGCGGACGGCGCTGGAGCCCGAGCTCGGGCGCCTGCGCGACCACGCCGCCCTCGTCCGGATTGAGGATTATCCAGGCCAGCATCCGGACCAGCTGCTCCCGCTTGTAGCGTTCCCGCAGCAGGTCGAACACGACGCGGGCGATCTCCGCCTCCCGGTAGTTCGCCGTGACGTCCGCATTGGAGGCGACGCTCAGCAGGTTGCGCGCGGCCTGGGCCGGATCACCCACCCGCCCGGGAGCCCACGCCCTGAGCGCCGTGGCAAAGCCGCCCATGCGCTCCCCGTCGGCGCCCCGGAACGGGGGCGCGAGGCGCGTGGCGAACTCGTTGTCGCCCGGCAGATCGTCAAAGCTGATCCGCGCGATCTGCTCGTCGGTGATCGACTCGAATGTCTCTCCCCCGGGTCCGAGGGGCTCCAGCCTGCCCGTCATCGCGGCGGCGACGCCGACCGCGGCCCACGCGAGGAGGGCCGCAAGCACCCAGGCGAAGGCGGCGCGGCCGGTGTGGCGACCCGCGTCCCAGCGAAAAAGCCTCGCGCCCGCGATTCCCGCGGCCGCGCCGATCACCGCCAGCGCGACGAGGCTGAAGCCGGCCCCCTGCAGCCCCCGCGAATCGCTGAAGCAGCGCTGCAGGGCCTCGACGGCATAGCGGCCCGGCATGAAGCCGGCGATCGCCTGCGCCCACGCGGGCAGAACGGTGAGCGGCACGCCCACCCCGCCGAGCATGATCATCGGCAGGAAGAGGCACTGGCCCAGGGCCTGGACCGCCGGCACGTCGTCGGCGAGGGCCGCGACCAGGAGCCCGAGCCCCAGGAACGAGAAGGCCACAAACAGGAATGCCACGAGCGCCTGCGCGGGGTTGAGCGGAAAGGGCGTTCCGTAGATGATCCGGGCCAGCGCGACCTGCATGAGCGCGGCCGACGCCAGCAGCACCAGGCGGGCAACCAGCGTCGACGCCAGCAGGCTTCCCATGCTGGCCGGAAGCAGCCGGTAGCGCCGCCAGAGCCCGCGCTCCCGTTCCGAGACAAGCGCGGTAGGCAGGCCGAAGCACGCCCCGCCGAGGATGCTGATGGTGAGGAGCTGACCCATCTCATGCTGCAGCAGGGGGGTGTCTCCCCGGAAAATGCCGCCGAAGGCGAGAAGGAACAGCACCGGGACAAGGTACCCGTAGACGATGGCCTGCCTGCTGCGGAAGTTCAGCGCAAGCGTGAGGAGGAAATGCCTCGCAAGCCCCCGTCCCACGCGCGCCCGGCTCATGGCCTGCCCTCCGGCCCCGCCGGCCACGGGCGGCCCGTGAGCTCTATGAACACGTCCTCAAGGGACGGCCTGTGGATCTGCAGGTCGAGGAGCGGGTTCTCGTCACGCTCCAGCTGCCTCATCAGGGCCGTTATCGTCGCGCCCACGTCCGCGGTGCCCAGCATCCAGGTGTCGCCCTCGGCGCTGCTGCTGACCACCCCGGCAAGCGCCGACGCCTGGGCCCGGGTCATCGCCCTCGCCGCCCTCACCGCCACGCGCGGAATCGCGCCCGAGCGGGAAACGAGGCCGGAGGGGCTGCCCGCCGCCACGATCCGTCCCTCGTTGAGGATGCCGATGCGGTCGCAGAGAGCGCGGGCCTCCTCCATGTCGTGGGTGCTCATGAGGACCGCCAGCCCGTCGGCCCGCATGCCGCTGATCATGCGGTGGAGCTCGCGGCGCGCCTGCGGGTCGAGTCCCGCCGTCGGCTCGTCGAGGACGACAAGGCGGGGGTTGTTGACGAAGGCCAGCGCGAGGTAGAGGCGCTGCCGCTGGCCCCCGGAGAGCGACTCGAACGGGGAGTCGGCCTTGGCCGACAGGCCAAACCGCGCGATGAGCCCGGCCACCGGGGCGGGCTCGCGGTAGAACGAGGCGAAAAAACCCAGGGCCTGCCGCGGCGTGATCCTGTCCTGGAGGGAAGCCAGCTGGACTTGCGCCCCGACCCTCTCCTTTGCCAGCCGCGGCAGCGCCACCGCATCGATCCCCCCGATCGCCACGCTCCCGGAATCGGGGCGGCGAAGGCCGAGCAGGCATTCAAGGATGGAAGTCTTGCCCGCGCCATTGGGGCCGAGCAGCCCGAAGATCTCCCCCTCGGCAACGTCGAAGCTGACGCCGCGCACGGCCTCGACCGGTCCGTAGCGCTTGGTCAGGCCGCGCACGCGCACACTCTCGGTTCTGGACTCGGGCATTTTGCTATGCCAAACGAAATCGTCGGGCGGATGTCAACCGCGGCGCCGGGGCCTACGGCCCGGACCCTGCGGCGATCACGTCGTGGAGCGTGATCCAGTACACCAGCGGGGATCCGCGATCGACGCCCTCGGGCCACGGACCCGCGCCAAACGAGAGCGAGGCCGGCAGCACAAAAATGCCATGGCTGTCGACCGTCATCATCTGAAGGCCCTCCATCAAGCCAGGCAGCATGCCCTCCATCTTGACCCGGATCCTCTCGGAGGAAAGCTGGGGCAGCTTCGTCGAGCCGTCGGCCGCCGTCGCGACGCAGGTGAAGACGATGGTGTCGCCGGGACGCGGCCTGATCCCGTTTCTGCCGGGCTGCACGATGTACTCGAGGCCGCTGTCCGACACCTGGAGCCCCAGGCGTTTTTGCATCTCCCTGAAGTACTTGTCCAGCTCCCGCTTCGCGTCGGGCGCGCTGGCGGCCATCTGCCTCTCGCGCGTGACGATCTCGCCGATCCGCCTGCTCAATTCGGAGGCCAGCTTCCGCGATGAGTCGTCCATCGGGTAACCGTTGCCCTTGAAGGCGGCGCGGATGCCATCAAGAAAGGCATTGAACTGGGCCTCGCTCCATCCGAGCTCCGCAAAGTGGCCCGTCTGCGCCAGCGAGGATCCGAACGCCGAGTATGCGGACAGCGGAAAACCCTGCGGAGGCGATGACGGCAGCACGGCGGCAGCCGCCGGGTCCGAGGCGCCCGCCGCCGGCGGGGGGTCCGCGCCGATGGCGGCTGGCGCAAGCGCCAGCATCAGGACCCAGATCGACCTCGTCGCGAGGGTTGTCATTGCCGGGATTCCCCGCGCATCGCCGTGGCTGCGCCGGGGCCTAGGCCCCCGATGCAGCCGGCCATCTGAAGCTCCTCAGGTCGACGGCGGCCGGATCGGCCACGCCCTCCCTGACGTGGTAGAGCCGGTTGACCTGCAGTCCGGCGACCACCTGGGTGTTTCCGGTGACCGGCCAGTATATCTCGACGCGCCTGATGACGCTGGCCTTTCCGAGCCCGATCTCCTGGCGCAGCGTGGCGGACCCAAAGCTGCCCCCGGTGCCGACGATGCGATGGATCGCGCGCTCCCCGTCGTCGGTCTGCACGACAACCTTGATCCGGGCCCCGATGGCGGCGCGATTGGTCCTCACGCCCTCCAGCTTGAGCTTGAGCCAGTTGTTGCCGTGGCCCGGGTTCGCATAGAGCTGGTTGTGGAAGTGGTCGCCCTCGACCGCGCCGCCGATGACGCAATAGATGTCCTGCGTGCCGCTGTTGTTGATGTCCCCGAAGGCGACGCCATGGCCCTTCTGCAGCTGGCCAAACCCGCCCGCCGTCGTCACGTCCTGAAAGCGTTTTCCGCCGTCGTTGCGAAACATCCTGTTCGGGATCAGCACGGAGAGCTCCGGGTTCCCGGTGCCAAGGTAGAAGTCCAGCCAGCCGTCGTTGTCCAGGTCCCCAAAATTGGCTCCCATCGCGAGCAGCAGCTTGTCCAGGCCGCATTCCTTCGTGGCATCGGTGAACGTGCCGTCCCCGTTGTTGCGGTACAGCTTGGCGCGCTGCCCGGAATACGGCAGGCCCAGGTAATCCGCGGCGATGTCGCCCACGTCCTGGATGACATAGCCCGTGACAAGGATGTCGGGCCATCCGTCATTGTTGTAGTCCCAGAACCAGCAGGTGAAGGACGCCGGCGGCCCGGTGATGCCCGCCGCCTCGGCCACGTCGGTGAACCTCCACGGCGCGCGAGCGGACCGGTCGGCACCGGCGGCCCCGTCGTTGCGAAGGAGCACCTTCGGGCCGTCCAGCCTGGAGAGGAAAAGGTCCGGGCGCCCGTCGTTGTTGAAATCCGCGCTCGCGACGGCCTTGTAGAACCCCACCAGGTCGACGCCGTTCTCGGCCGCGCACTCGGTGAACGTCCCATCGCCGTTGTTGCGGAAGAGCTCGCAGGGATTCCGGTCGCCGGCCTTTGACTCATTCGCAATGAAGAGGTCGATCCAGCCGTCGCCGTTATAGTCGAACCACACCGCCGAGTTCGTCGGATGAAACCTCAGGAGGCCCGCCTCCTCCGTCACGTCGGTGAACGTGAAATCGCCGTTGTTGCGCAGCAGCGAGCACGGGTAGTGGCCCTCGGTCCCCAGCCATGCGCCCCGTAGCACCAGCACGTCCATGAACCCGTCATTGTTGTAGTCGCAGTGGATCAGGTTGAGGCCGCCCGTGAGGCCGGTGAGGCCGGCCTCCTCGGTGCGCTCGGTGAAGGTGCCGTTGCCGTTGTTTCGGAACAGCCGCAGCTGGTCCCTCACGCCCCACGACGAGACCATCAGGTCGAGGAAGCCGTCGTTGTCGAAGTCCTCCAGGGCGACGCCCCCGGCGAGCCCCGGGACGTCCAGCCCCACGTCCCCGGCGATGTCGGGAAAATGCTTTATGTCGAAGTCCGACGCAAAGAGCCTGGGCTCGAGGAGCCACTTCACCGGCACCTTGTCGGGGTACTCGCCCAGGGTCATGTAGGCGACGTTCAGAAGCCAGCGCGCGCGGAGGTCGCCGGGGTACTTCTCGAGCAGCTCGGTCAGCACCCCCACGGCGCCGCGCGAGCCGCGCTGGAGCGTGTGTATGCCCTTCCCGTGGATCGGAAACAGGCACGAGTCGGCGTTGTGGTTGGCGCAGCAGTTTTCGTTTTCACCCATCCGCAGGTGGCACATCGCCGCGAAGGTCAGCCATTCCGGCTCCTGCCGCTCCGCCGGGGGCACCCGGTTGTCCTCCATGACCTGCTGGATCGCCTCGTATTCCTTCAGCGCCTCGTCGGGGTTGCCGGCATCCAGGTACTGCCATGCAAGCTGCATCCTGATCTTCAGGAGCGCCGCGGGTTCGGTCGCCTCCGACTGCATCCTGCTCAGGATCGCCACCTGCTCCACGTTTCGGAAGGGGTTGCGCAGCGGGTCCGCCTCGCGCGTGATCTTCTCGAGGAGCGCCGCCATCCTCCGCGTGCTTTCGGGCTGGCGCGCGCGGGCGACGCCCGTCGCGGCCTTTGCCGCCGCCGCCACGTCGGGGCCCGGAGCCGCGGCCGCCAATGAACCGGCCGCCATCCTGATGGGCCACGCCAGGGCCGCGGCCAGGCCAAGCGATCCCCCGAAGGCCGACCTCAGGAACGCCCGGCGGTCGACCATCTCCCGGATCGCTGCGCCGGCGGCCGGCCCCGGGCCCGTGCGCAAGGGCCCGATGCCCGCAGGTGAGCCCCGATCGCCGGGGGACGCCGCGGGCGGTGGTGAGGGAGGGGCAGATTTCGCCATGACAGGTCCAATCTAGGGCATTCGTGCCCGCCGAATAAACAACTATCTGCCGCCCCTCGCCAGATTAGGCGCGCGTCCGCACGCCGCTTCCCGAACGTTGCTTGCCCCGATCTTCTTTTTTCGATTGCGTGCGTGATTCAGAAGCCCCCGTCAAATGAACCGACTCCGTTGAGCATCCCGTCCCGCCTCTCCTCGAGCGGGTGGCTGATGATACCGCTCTGTGCGTTCGGATTCCTCTTCTGGATCGACACGGCAAGGATCCACCGGGTCGAGTATGTGTCGGGAACCGAGGGCTGGTCGGCGGCGGGTGCGGCGGCGGCGGCGGCCTCTCCCGCCGGCGACTCCGGGGGTCCGCACCAGCTGGTCGTCCCCGAGCACGACAACGAGAGCTATGAGTGGCTCGACCAGACCCGGCAGATGTTCGCCCAGAGGGAGCTGAGGGTGCGCCACATCGCCTATGAGAACGCGCCGTTCGGCCGCGAGGAGCACGCCGCCTCACCCTATCGGTGGTGGCTGGGGCTCATCGCGTGGGTCGACCACGCCCTGTCCGGAAATCCGCTCGACCTGACCGTCGAGCGGGCCGCGCTTTTCGCGGATCCGCTGCTGCACATGCTGCTGCTGGTGGCGACCGCCGCCTTTGTCGCGTGGCAATTCGGCTTTTTCCCGGCCGCCATCTTCTCGCTTTGCCTTGTGGCCCTGTTCCCGTTCGCGGCGGAGTTCATCCCAGGGGCGCCCGACGACCACGGCCTCGCCCAGGCCTGCGCCATCTGGAGCGTCCTCCCGCTGCTTGCCGGGCTCCGCGCAGCCCATTCAGCCGCGCCGGACGCCGGTCGGCGCGGGCGCCGGTGGTTCTTCCTGGCCGGGATCGCGGGCGGCATTGGGTTGTGGGTCAGCGTCTCCCATGAGGTGCCCCTCCTCCTCGGGATCGCCCTGGGCGCATTGATGGCGGCCGGCGTCGCGCGGGATGATCCGACGGGCGCCCAGGCCGGCGCTCCGTGGCGGACCTGGGCGCTCGGGGGCGCGGCGAGCAGCCTGGGGGCCTTCCTCATCGAATACTTTCCCGCGAACATGGGCACGCTGGAGCTTCGGGCGATCCATCCCCTCTACGGTCTCGCGTGGCTGGGCGGGGGCGAGGTGCTGGCGCAGGCGGAGGCCTGGATCCGGCGGAAGATACCCGTGGGTCCCCCGCCCAATCCCGGGGGGGTGCTCAAAGCCGACTCCATCGAGGCGGCCTGGATGGAGCGAAGGAAGCCCGAGCGGAGCCGGCGCGACAATGTGGCCGGCGCCCTTGCCGTGCTCGCCCTTGCCACGGTGCCCGTGGTCATGTGGCGGACCCGCGACCTAGGCTTCATGGGGCTGGACCTGCCCGCGCTGCGCCTGGCGAGGCTGCCGGACAGCCCGGTTGCGACGGACCTGCCGGCGTGGATCCTGCGCGACGGTTTGTCCTCCAGGCTATGGGCGACCCTCCTGCCCCTCCTGCTGGTCGGGCCGTCGCTCTGGCTGCTGGCCCGCCGCGGGGTCGATCCCGGGGCGCGCGCGGCGATCATCGTGGCCCTTGGCCCGGTGATGGTCGCGCTCGGCTTCGCGTTCCGCGAGCTCACCTGGTGGAACGGCGTCGACGGCGTCCTCCTCGTGCTCCTCACCGCCGCGGCGGCCTCGATGCCCGGATCCGCCGACTACCGCGCGGGCCGCTGGGCATTGGCCGGTTTCGCGGTGCTGGTGCTGCTGCCCGGCGCAATCCAGATCCGTCCGCGGCCGGACGCCGGCGCAAGAATCGTCCTCAGCGAGACCGAGGAGGTCGGGCGCATCGAGCGGGACCTTGCCCGCTGGCTTGCGATTCACACGGGCCCGGCGGCGGTCGTCCTCGCGCCGTTCAACGAGACGGTGACCCTGTACTATTATGGCGGACTCCGCGGGCTGGCGACCTACGGCTGGGAGAACCGCGAGGGGATGGCGGCCGCGATAAGGATCTACAGTGCGTCGACACCCGAGGAGGCGCGGGAAATGATCGAGCGGCGCGAGATCAGCCTCATCGTCCTCCCGTCGTGGGATACCTATCTCGACACGTATGCGCATGTCGGGCCCGGCCAACTTGAGGACACGTTCGTGGGCAGGCTCCGCCGCTGGGAGCTGCCGCCGTGGCTGCGGCCGGTGCCCTATCCCCTCCTGAAGTTCGCCGGGTTTGAAGGGCAGTCGGTCGCGATCTTCGAGGTGGTCCCGGACCAGGACGACGCGACGGCCGAGGGCCGGCTCGCGGAATATTTCGCAGAGATGGAGCAGACCGAGCTCGCGGCCTCGGCGGAGGCGGCGCTCCGCCGCTTTCCCTCGGACCTTGGCGCCCTGGTGGCGAGGGCGCAGGTCGAGTTCACAAGGGCGGACACGGACGGCTTTGCGCAGACCGTAGACCTCGTGCTGCACCGCGTTTCAGGCGGGGCTGACCGGGCGTTGCCGTGGGACCGGCGCGTCAGCCTCGCGGTCGTGCTGGCGCAGGCCCAGCAGGTCGACCTGGCCCGCATGGAGGTGATTCGCTGCCTCGAGGAGGTCGACGAGGCAAAGCTGCGCGGGCTCACCACCGGCTCGCTCTACCGCCTGCAGGTCCTGAGCAATGCGTTTGGCCTTGGCATCGCCGATGCACACCTTCGCGCAGTCGCCTTCGACCTGTTGCCTCCCGAGTACCGAAAGCGCTTCGAGCCCTGACTGAGAAACGGACCGCCTAGGACGATTCGGCGTTGGTGCTGACCCGAAATTTGGTGGCAAGAGCCGGAATCGAACCGGCGACACAAGGATTTTCAGTCCTCTGCTCTACCAACTGAGCTATCTTGCCAAGTGAAGATGGGTGGCGCGTATTACGGTCTCCTCATATGGAGTGACAAGCAATTTCGCCCTTGGCTCGACCCGGCTTCACTCCTGCCAATTTTCTATCTTCAATCCGCTGACACGTTCAAATTCTCGAACGTTCCGGGTAACAACCGTCGCCCCGAGTCTTAGGGCCTGCGCAGCTATCAGCGTATCCATCGGCCCAATTCCGGCGCCGCGTGCTTCAAGATCGTGGCGAATCGCCGCATAGTGGGTGCTATCGTCCCTTGTAAACGGCTCAACCGGGAGTGTCTGGGCCAGTTCAGCGAGCTTTAGGCGAGCATTTGCGTTTGTGCCCTTGGTTACGCCAAATTCCCTTTCTGCGAGCACGATCACAGAGAGACAAAGCTCACCGAAGGAGTCTCTCATTTTCTCCACAAGCTTTAGATTGTCCCCCCTCATGTAGGCGGAAACCGCGTTCGTATCGGGCAGGTAGATCATTCGTCGCGAGGAATGTCAGGCGCGGAATGTGGCGGAACATCGAGGAGGTCGGGGCACGAGCCGGCTAGAGCAATGAAACGCCTACGTCTGGCCTCGAAATCAGCATTCAAAGGTTCAAGAAGAACACCGCCATTCGCAGTCCGGGAAATCGCGGCCTCCGTGCCGGGAAGGCGAAATTCGCGAGGCAACCTGGCGGCTTGAGAACCGCCATGTCGAAAAAGTTTGGCGCGGGTTGTTGCAGGAGACATATCTACATGTGGATACAGTCTTACTTCAACGTCAAGCCCCGCCTCAAAATGTTGTCACCCAACTTGGCACCCGATTCCAAAATTCGAGTTATCTCATAATCACACAAGATTATCTATTGCATTGAGTTAAATAATCAGTGATCTAAAGGCGCTCCAGGCCCCGAGGAGTGTTTTCGCAGGGCGATCTTCAACCTTATGTCGACGAACCGCGACGACTATCCTGCCCGTAGATCTCACGAGCTCTTTGATGGCTGATGCCGCCTATTTCAGCCAACTGTCGCAGGGGCAGAAACGACTGTAGAATCTCCATGCTGTGAAGCCATGACAACGCGGTCAAAACCGCGCTCACATTGGGATTCAGGTCGCAAGCGGGCGAGAGAGCCCAAAGCCGGTCCGCTTCGTCATAGATGAACGCATGGTTTATAGCTCGATGACGGATAAGGTGCCGTTCTTCTCGCCGTCATTGACGTGTCATTTCCGTGTTCTTAGACGGATTGTCCTCATATTCCGGCCAACCGCGCATTACCATGCATAGCCCCTGCGCCCTCTTTTTCGTGCACCCCCAACCGGGAGATGCGCCACGGAAGCCATTCAAGACAGCCTGCGCGATTCGATGGGGCATGACGCTTTTCATGGGCAGCATCCCGCTCGCGGCGCCACCGCGAGCCCTGGCTTCAAATAGTATCGAGGGCATCACCGCCGTTTCCTCGAAGGTTTTTAACAGTTATGTCCGCGCCCGTCTTCCGGACGGCTCGCTCAAACCCGAGACGTATGCCTTTGGAAACGGGGGGTTCAACGTGTCGGGGCCCGCCGGGGCGGATACCCCGGGTGCGGCGCGCGACGAGACCATTGATGCCTTGGGATTCGATACGATTTCAAAGGCCATGGAGGCGCCGCTCGCGGGCCAGAATTACGTGCTGACCCAGGACCCCAACGCGACAAACCTCCTGATCATGGTGTTCTGGGGCACGACGGTGGGCGGGTACCACGAGAGAAAGGGGAAGTTCAGGGACCTCCTGGATATCAAGAACGCCGCGCTCCTGGGCTTCGACAGGGAGGGAACCTTCGCGCAGGGCTTCGGCAACAATGTCCGGTCGAACATCGTGAAGCAGGTGCATTCGCAGATGATGGATGCCCTCGAGTCCAACCGCTATTTCGTGGTGCTTCGGGCGTTCGATTTCCAGTCCTCCCTGAAGGAGAAGAAAATCAGGCTGCTCTGGGAGACGCGCTTCAGCATCAACCAACGCCGCAACGCCTTCGACGAGGCGCTTCCCATCATGGCCCAGTTTGCCTCGCAGACTTTCGGCGTGGACAGCGGCGGCCTGCTCATGGCCCGGGTTTCCGAGGGACGCGTCGAGCTTGGGGATGTGAAGTCTCTTGGCGAGGTCAACCCACCCCAGAAGTAGGCGCTCGACGCGGCGAAGGGCCGGGATCGAACCCGCCTGCGCCCATTCTCCCGGCACGCCGCCCGGCGACTTGAGCTCGCCCACGTCTACATGCCCGGCGGGCTGCCGGCTCGCGATGGGTAATCCGGGCTCCCTTGCGGGTTCACGCCATCTCGCTTTTCGGCAACGGCGGCAATGCAGGCGGCGCAATGAAATAGCGGCGGATGCACAGCAACCACACCAGCCAGGGAAGGATTGAGATTGGAATCATCCACGTGAACGCGGGCACGGAGAACATATCGCCCACGGCGGCGGCCGCGCGATGATCAAGGCCCATCTTGAGGTACAGCTCGGTGACATCGGGCCTCCAGAATGTCACGACCCCGGAAATCGCCGATATCAGCTGCATCCCGAGGGCGATCCACCAGGCCGCGACCTGGAGTCGGTAAAGGCCCCAGGCCAGGTACAGAAGCACCCCGGCAGCCAGAACGGTCACGGCATAGCCCGCGGCCCCGGTGGCAAAGATGCCAAACACGGGGAAAACGTGAAAATTGACCAGGAGGCCGAGGGCGAAGATTCCGCCGAAACCCATGAGCAGGCTGTAGGCCAATACGGCCAGCGGACAACGGTCGGTCCACCGCTCCACCGGGTCGCGCACCTCGCAGGTGCGCTTCACATGGGGACTGCGATAGAAAAGAAAAAGCACGCCGGGGATGATAATGTTGATGACCAAGACAACGACGGTCATGATGATTTCCACGATGTGGAGCGTGCCGGGCGGCAATGCCGCCTGGTTCAGGGCCATGATCCGATTGAGATGCGGCAACATGAATGCCAGGCACGCGCCCCCGATCAACCCGCCGCAAAGCGCCATGCCGGAAAGGCAAGCCAGGAGGGCGCGAGCCCAGCGCCGGGCGCTGATTGAGCCGATCCCGAGCCAGATGAAGGCAACGCCAGCCACCGCATAAATCATCATCGCGTGAGCGACGTTGCGAGGGGGAGTCCCGGCCCGGTTGCCCATGGCCTGCGCGAACATCATAAACAGAATCATGAGCGCGCAGAAGCCGCCCATCAGGATCTCAAATATTCCAAACAGGATAAGACCGGTTCGGCGATCGTGGTAATCGGTGGCGGCGGGGTTTGTCATGGGATTGCGGTTTCTTTGGGGGCTGCGGAACGCTGCGCTTCAAGATGCGGCAGCCTTGGTCCATCGGGGACTGGTCCCATCGGTGAAGCTGGACGGGGTCCGACGTGAGTAGGGGAAGGCCCACGTCGGATCAATCGAATTGGCTCCGGCCCCGATCCCGAGGGGACGTTTCGGGAACAGTGGCAACCGGACCCGGCCGCCAATTGCGGCGAGACTCAACCGGACGTGTCAATCAATTCAGCGCGGGAACGCGCCGATCCGGTCCAGCATCTCCCGGACCATCCCATTGCCGGGCTGAAGCCGAAGCACCTCCCTAAGATGCTCGGCGGCCTCATCGACGCGACCCCCGGTGTTCAGGAGAACGATGGCCAGGTTGAGGTGGAATGCGGCATTATCAGGCCTCAGGCGCACCGCCTGCTCGAATTGGGGAATCGCCTCCGATGGCCGGCCCGCGGAGTTGAGGGCATTCCCGAGGTTGCAGTACGCCTCCGCGAAATCCGGCTTCAGCCGTATCGCCTCCGCGTAGTGCGCGATGGCCTCCTCCAGCCGGCCGGGCATCGCCTGCAGGTCGCAGCCCAGGTTGTAGTGCGCCTCGGCATAACCGGGCCTAACCCGCAGGGCCTCCCCGTATTGGGCGAGGGCGTCATTCATCCGGCCGGGGAGGGTTTCCAGGGCAATTCCCAGGTTGAAATGCGCCTCGGCGTAATCGGGCCGCAGGCGAAGCGCCTCCTGATAGTGGGCGATCGCCTCGTTCAAACGGCCGGGCATCTTGGCCAGGTCACAACCCAGGTTGTAATGGGCCTCGGCGTAATCCGGTTTAAGGCGCACCGCCTCCCCATAGTGGGCGACCGCCTCGTTCAAGCGGCCGGGCATTGAGTCCAGCGCGCAGGCCAGATTGTACTGCACCTCGAAAAGCCCGGGGTTCAGCCGCAGTGCCTCGTCATACTGGGCGATTCCCTCGTCCAGGCGCCCCGGCGTCGCCACGAGTGCGTCCCCAAGATTGACATGCGCCTGGGCATAATCCGGCGCCAGGCGCAGCGCATCTTCATATTGGGCGATCGCCTCGTTCAACCGGCCGGGCATCCTCGAAAGGACAAAGCCAAGGTTGTTGTGCGCCCGCTCATTTCCGGGGCGCTGGGCGACGGTATCGCTCCAGATCCCCTCATCGCTCCGGTAGATCCCGTTCCGGCGCCAGGTGAGCACAAATAGTCCCGCGGCCAGGACCAGGCATGACGGCAGCGCCGCGCGGCCCAGCCACCGGTGCATCCCGATCACCACCAGCACGACGACGGCGGCAAGCGGCAGGTACATTCTGTGCTCGGCGATCGCCTCGGTGGCCACGGGGAGGATGCTGGAGCTGGGCGCCAGGAGCGCGAAGAAGCCAGCCCCAAGGAACCCCAAGGCTGGCTTCCTGAGGAGCGCCCACCCGGTCAGCGAAATGAGGGCGGCGACGGCCAGCGCGCAGAGCCCGACCCAAAGGGACGGGGGGGCAAGGGCCCTTCCGTAGTCGAAGATCAGCGGATGCGGCCAGAAGCAGAGCCGCAGGTAATGGACGATCGCCGTCGACTGGGTCAGGGCGTAGCTCAACGGCGAAATGCCGCTGCCAAGCCCGGCGGTCCCGCTTCGTCCGTGGGTGGAGAGGACCAGGAAGGCCAGAATCAGCCATGTCGCCGCCAGCCCGGCATGCACCGGCCAGCGCCGCCGCCATGCCTCCCGGAAGGTGCCGGCGAGAAAGGTGCGGTCGTAAAGAAGCACGATCAGCGGCGCGGAGACCATCACCTCCTTGGTGGCCATGCCGAGGAAGCAGGCCGCGACGGAAACGACGAACCAGGGACGCCTTCCCGCGGCGGCCGCCTCCGATCCCCGGATGAAGCCGTACACCGTAAGCAGGTAGAACAGGCCCATCAGCGATTCTGCGCGCTGGATCGTGTAGGAAACCGATTCGGTCTGCAGGGGATGCAGCGCCCAAAGAAGGGCGCCCGAGAAGGCGATGGAATTGGCCGAAAGGGCCGCCCTGGCGGAAAGCGTGCGCCGGATGATTCCGAAGAGAAGCAATCCGGCCAGAACATGGATCGCCAGGTTCGACGCATGATAGCTCCACACGGCCGTACCGCTGATGGCGTAGTCGATTGCCAGGGAAAAATTGAGGACGGGCCGGCCGCTCACGGTCGCGTCGGGCGGCGGCGAAAACGCGGTGCCCAGGTGCCGGATGGACGGGTTGCCCGTGATCGAGCCCGCGTCGTCGAAGAGCAGCGGGTCGGAAAAGGTGCGGGCATAGGCAAGGGCCGCGGCGGACGCGAGGACGGCGGCGCACACTATCCCGGGCCAATCCACGCGCCGAACGGGCGGGCGGCCCGGAGCCGGGGTTCCTGGGGGTGCGCTCGTCGCTGGCATGTTGAGGTGCAACGCGCGGCCCGGCCGCTCAATGCGCAGTTCGAATCAATTCGAGCATCCTGAGCGCCGAGGGGTCGTTCGGCCGCAGCTGGAGCACCCTCTCGTACTCCGCGATGGCCTCGTCCCTGCGCCCGGTCTGGAGCAGGGCCACGCCCCGTGCAAAGTGAGCCTGGACAAAATCGGGCTGCATCCGGATCGCCGCCTCGATGTGCTCGATCCCCTCCTTCGTCCGCCCGATGCGGCAGAGAACCATCCCGTAGTTGTTGCTCGCCTCCGCAAAATCAGGCTGCGCACGGAGGGCGTCCTCATAGTGCCGGATCGCCTCCGGAACCCTCCCGGACTGAACCAGGGCGTTGGCCAGGTAAAAGTGCGCCGGGGCATAGTCCGGGTTGATCCGCAAGGCGGCCTCCAGCTGAAGGATCCCCTCGTCGCTCCTCCCAGCCCGGCACAGGAGCAGCCCCAGGTTGCCGTGCGCCTCGAAATAGTCCGGCTTGATCCGCAGAGCGGCCTCGTACTCCTGCATGGCCTCCTGGGCGCGATCCGTCTGCGCCAGGGCCATTCCCAGGTTGTTGTGGGCCTGCGCAAACTCGGGCCTGATCCGCAGCGCCTCCCCGAACTGCCCAATCGCGTCGCCCAGGCGCCCGGGCGTGTTCTCCAGGGCGATTCCCAGGTCGTTGTGCGCATCCGAATAGTCGGGATGGATGCGGATCGCGGCCTCATACTCCGAGATGGCCTGCGGCAGCTTGCCGGGGATGCCGGAGAGGATCAGGCCGAGGGAGCAATGGGCTCGCGCGTTGTCCGGGCGTTTTGCCACCGTGTCGGCCCAGAGCGTGAGCCCGCTGCGGTACGTCTCGTTGCGCTCAAAGGTGAGAAACCCGAGCACGAGCGCCAGCGCCCCGAGGGGCGCCAGGCACCGCCGCCCCGCGAAGGCGTAGGCGCCCGCCGCAGCAAGGCAGGCGACCGCGGCAAGCGGCAGATACATGCGATGCTCGGCCATCGTCTGCGTCGCCACCGGGACGATGCTCGTCGGGGCCAGTATCGCAAAATACCAGGCCCCGAGAAAGCCAAGCGCCGGCCAGCGCCAGAGCGCGACCAGCGCGAGCGCGGCCAGCGCGAAGACAAACAGGGCGTAGGGCGCCGCATCGCCCGGCCCCTGAACGAGGAAGGTGCCGTAGTCAAAGACGAGCGGATGGGGCCATACGGAAAGCCGGAGATAGCGGGTGACGGCCTCGAACTGGGTGAGCCAGTAGGCTCCCGGCGGTATGTTGCCGGTGAACCCGGCCGAGCCGCCGCGACTCCATCCCGCGCTGGCCATCAAGAAAGTCAGGGGCAGCCATGTCGCCGCGAGGCCCACGTAGAGCCCCCGGCGCTGACGCCAGGCCATCCGGAAAGTTCCGGCCACAAACGCCCGATCGTAGAGCAGGACCAGAAGCGGAGCCGTCACGACCACCTCCTTCGTGCCCATGCCGAGCAGGCAGGCGGCGACGGCGCAGACCTGCCACCGGAGGGGCCGGGTCGATTCGACCGACCGCAGGAAGCAGTAGAGTGTCAGCAGGTAGAACAATCCCGCCAGCGATTCGACCCGCTGGACGACATAGGTCACCGCCTCCGTCTGCAGCGGATGCAGGGTCCACAGCAGCGCGGCCGCCAGCGCCAGGGGGAAGGCATCCCGCGCGAAGCGCCCGCCCAAGGCGGGACGCCTCAGGGTCCGCCGCAGGATGCCGAAAAGCGTCACGCCCCCGAGGATGTGCACCAGCAGGTTGAGCGCGTGATAGCTCCAGACGTTCGTGCCGCTGAGCGCAAAGTTGACGGCAAGCGTGAGATTGGCGATCGGGCGGCCGGCGACCGTCGTCCCCGCCGGCGGCGAAAGCGCGCCCCAGACGGACCACAATGTCCTTATGCTCGCGTTGTCCAGGGTCGCCGGCCCGTCATCAAAGACGAACGGGGCCCGCAGGGAATCACTGTATGCCGCGAGAGCCGCGAGAGCGATGACCATGACCGCCGCAACCGTCTGCGCGCGGCCCGATGCCGGAAAGGAGTCGTTCGTCGCAGCCGACTCTCTCATGCATGCGAAGCGCCAGTCGGGTTCCGCCAGCAGTGGGTCCGGTCTCTGCGCGTCGTCATCGGTCGGAGTGGGGGGGGAACCCAATCTGGCTCCCGGCGCGCGGGCAATCAACACCATTGATCGCCCGGCCGCCCACGAAGCCGCTGCGCAAGGGTCGCGTTCACCTTGAAAGCCGGGACCGGCGCGCGGGACCGCTGACTAGACCGTCCCGCGCCGCGCTTCCAGCTGCGCGCGGATCTCGGCCATGCGGGCCTGTGTCAGCGGAAAGCGGTAGAGCGCGGCCAGGGCGACGCAGAGGCCCGCGATGGGGATCGCGGCAAGCAGGAACCGAACCATGAACAGGGTGTGCTCGGTCTGGTTGCCCCCGAGCTTCGAGTCAAAGCCCACCCAATCGAGGATGAAGAACGAGATCCCCGCCCCGGACGCCACGCCGAACTTGATGATCCAGGAGTTGCTCGAGGCGAAGGCCCCCTCCCGCCGCTTTCCACCCTTGAGCTCGTCGTAATCGACGACGTCGGCCGTCATCGAGCCCCAGAGCATCCAGAAACCGGCGCCCGTGAAGGCGATGAGGCCGGAGGCAAAAATCTGGAGCCATACGATCTCCGGGGTGTACAGCCACCATGTCGCAACGAACACGGCGATCGCCGCCCCGAAGACGCACATCATGGCGTGCCGCTTTCCCAGGCGGCGGGCGATGAACACAAAGGTCGGTATGCCGAGGAAACCCAGCGCCATGCCCGAGACCCCCATCCAGAAGTTCCAACGATTGCCGACCGAAAGGTTGCCGCGGCAGACGTAGTACAGGGTGTCGGTCAGGCCGAGGGTGGACACCATGCTGAGCCCCATGCTGTACGCCATGTTCATCGCGACCTGCATGCGGAACGGCTGGCACCTCAGGGTCTGCCACAGCGTCTCCTTGATCGAGACCTTCGCCTGCTGGCCGGCGACAAGCTTCCCATAGTAGCGTTCGCGCACCAGGAAGACGCACGCGAGACCCGCCAGCATCATGATGATGCCGGCCAGCGTGCAGAAGACCTGCGCGCCGATCAGCATGTTGGGCTTGGCGTCCGCGGCGGCCGAGGACCAGGCCGACGTGCTCGTGAACAGCAGCCTCACCCGCGACCAGACGTTGCCGGTGGTGGCCCCGACCCAGACCGACATGCTCAGGAACTGCCCGCAGAAGAAGAGCGCCAGCTCCGGGAACTTCTGGATGATGTTCTTGTACGAGAACACGGAGGTCCTCTCGTGGTAGTCCGGCGTGAGCTCGAACCCGAGGCTCTGGTACGGCATGTTGAAGCAGCTCACGAGCGGCAGGTACGCGGCCGACGAGGCCAGCATGAACCAGAAATAATTCGGGATGTTGTGGCCGAGCAGGTGCGTCGTGCCCCAGCCCGGCGTCACGGCGACGAGGAGGGGCAGGCCGAGCCCCGCGGTCACGGCGCCGACAAGCATGTAGGGCCGGCGGCGACCCATCCGCGTCCTGGTGTTGTCGGACAGCCAGCCGAAGAGCGGGTCGGAGATGCCGTCAAACACGCGGTTGAGGATCATCGCTATCCCGATGAGTTCCGGCCGCACCCCGAGGTAGAGGGCGAAGACCAGGTAGGCGAATGTCGCGTAGAACCAGTGGCCCCACATATCGATGAAGCAACCGAGGCCATAGCCGATCTTCTGCAGCGGGGGCACCTTGTCCCCGGCTGCGGCCGGGCGGGAAGGGGCGGGATTCGGCGCAAGGCCGCTGGCAGGGGTGGCGTCCATCTTGGGCGGGGTTGGGGGTGGCCTCCGGATGAGTCCTGCGCGTCTTTGCCCCGGCGTCAACAGGCGTTGCGCGTGGGGACGCGGTCCGCCTGTGCCGGCCGGACCGCGGCTCCCGGGGCCAGGGGGCCGGCCCCGCGCCTGTATCCGGCTATCTGCGACGGAGGGTCGGTTCCGCGTGGCCCGGACCGGATGGGCGCCTCATTTATCGGGGACCTCGCCAAAGGTCTTCACGTCGCCGATGTCGACACGGCCGAGCGGGACCGCCTCGTGGACCAGGCCGTGGCTGTCCTGGCCGAAGAACCGCGAGGCGTACTGCGCCATCGCCGGGAGGTCCGCGTCGAGGGCATGGTGGCGCTGGCGGATGCTGAGGCGGGTCTCCCAGAGAAGCCGGTGCTTCTTTTCCTTCCAGAGGGCCTGGAAATCATAGGCCATCAGGACCACGAAATAGCGGCTCTCCTCGATCTCCGCGATCAGGTCGTCCCGACGAAGCTTGAACGCCGAGAACTGCGCCCCGGTGGCTTCGGCCAGGGCCGAGTCGAAGCCAAGAAGCTCGGCGGTCCGGATGTCGGCCTGTTCGCGCCGCATTTCCACCGCGGCAACCGTCGCCATCTCGCTCGAGGAGTCGTCCTGCTGCGAGTTCTTGAGGGCCACCTCGGCCGCCCCGCCGCCCTGCGGACCCGCCCCGGCTCGGATCCCCTGCGTGGTCGGGGGTGGCGTGATCGGGGGAGTGGACGGCGCCTGGTGGGCCTGGAGGTTCTGGTATGCGACGGAGTCTGACGGCGACTCGGTCCCGATGGTCGCGCCCCAGTACACCATGATCAGCAGCTTCGTGTTGTGGAGATTCTGGCTCGGGAGGTAGTTCTGGCTTGCGAGCGGTCCCGCGATCGTTCGCGCGACGCCCTGGAAGTTCAGCCTCTCGATCGATAGGTCCTTCATGGAGCCCGGCCACGCGCCGCCTTCCCCGAAGGTGTAGGACTCGGGCGCGTACGACTTGTTCGCCAGCCGCGTGCGCACGTAATCCCTGGCTGTCCTTGAGGAAACGGCGGTGATGTCGTCCGCGCCCCCGGATTCGGAAGCGCGGGATTCGCAGGCAAGGCAGGCGCCGGCTCCCAGCAGGAGCAGGACATTCATCCCTTGGCGCAGCAGCCTCCCGGCGCGCGGGTGACCGCGCGCGGAGCCGGACGGGATGGGGTGGCGGGTGTTCAAGTCTTGGGAGGCTGCGTGGCGGCCTGCGACGCTCGCTGGAGGTACATGATGAAAGGGCCGGATACCCGGCAGCGCAATCGCGGGGAGTCTCGCCAATTCACGGTGAAAGGGACGCTTCTCCGGGCATAACACCGGAAGAAGCCGCCACCCTTCAGCTTCCCGCGTCGGCGTTCCTAGCGCGGCTCGTTCAGAACGGAGCGGATGACCGAGGCCAGCTCCGCGACGTCATAGGGCTTGGCAACCATCCCGCGGAAGCCGTGCTTGCGGAAATCCGCCATGGCCAGGTCGCTCGAATAGCCGCTCGAGACAATCGCCCTGACACCGGGATCGATCTCGCGGAGGACGGCGATGGCCTCCTTGCCGCCCATCCCGCCGGGAATGGTCAGGTCCATGACGACCAGGTCGAAGGGCCTGCCGGCATCCCTGGCGGCGCGGAAGCGCTCGATGGCCTGTCTTCCGTCGAGGGCGGACTCGAACTCGAGCCCGAGGCGCACCATGAGCCTCTCGGTCAGCCTGAGGATCGGCTCCTCGTCGTCCATGAAAAGAACCCTCTTGCCCCGCTCGATGCCGGCGGCGGGCGCGCTTCGGGCCGCGGCCGCCTGCGGGACAGGCGCCGCCGGCAGCCAGATGGTGAACACCGATCCCTTCCCGACAACGGAGTTCACCTCGACGTGCCCCTGGTGCCTTCGCACGATCGAGAAGACGGTCGCAAGTCCAAGCCCGTGCCCCTGGACCCTCGTGGTGAAATAGGGGTCGAAGATCTTGGCGATATGCTCCGGCGGGATTCCCATCCCGGTGTCGGTCACGGTGATTCGGACGTAGTCGCCCTCCGCGAGGGCGGGATTTGCGCCGGCCGCAATCCGCTCGTTCGAGGCGGCTATCCGGAGCGTTCCCCCGCCCGGCATGGCCTGGTTCGCGTTGATGACCAGGTTCTGGATCACCTGGCTGATCTGGGCCTTGTCGACATCGGCCGCCCTGAGGTCGCCGGGCATCTCGAACTCGGTCTTCACGCCCGATCCCCGGTTGGCGAAGGTCGCGGACTCGCGGATCACCTCGTTCAGGTGAACGGCCGTCCGGACCGGGTCGCCCCCCTTCGCAAACGTGAGCAGCTGGAGCGTGAGTTCGCCGGCGCGCTTCGTGGCGCGGACGGCGTCCTCGAGAAGCCCCGCCTCCTGCGGCATTCCCATGAGGTCGAGCTGGAGGAGGGTGAGGTTGGCGAGGATCGCGGTCAGGATGTTGTTGAAGTCGTGCGCGATCCCGCCGGCGAGGATTCCAACCGACTCCATCTTGGCCGCGTTCTGGAGCTTTTCCTCCATCCGCTGGCGCTCCGTCACGTCGCGCAGGACAAAGACGGCCCCCACCCTCTTGCTGGTGTAGTCGGCGACCGGGGCCATCCGGCCCTCGACAAGCCGCATCCTGTCCCAGCGTCCCCTGAGCAGCGTCTGCGGGGGAAGCTCGGCGAGCGAGCCGCCCTCGAGGATCTCCCTGACCGGCAGGACCGTCTCGGCCCCGCTCGAGGCGTTCAGGAGGCGGCATATCTCGGAAACCTCGCGTCCGACGGTTTCCGCGGCGTTCCACTGCACCATGTCGGCCGCCGCGCGGTTTATGAAGAGGACGCGCCCGCGGGCGTCCATCGTGATCACTCCCTCGCTCATGGTGCCGAGCGTCACCGCGAGGCGCTCCTTTTCCGAGGCGAGGGCCAGCTCGGCATCCCGCCGCGCCGTGATGTCGACAATGACCCCGACAAGGTTCCACCTGCCGGGCCCGAGCTGCACGACCGACACGTGCTCATGGAGGCAGAACGCGTGCTCCCCGGTGACAACGTGGAATTCATGGTCGTAGCTGGGCCTGCCTTCGCGCATCGCCCCCGTCGAGGCGCCCTGGATCTGCGCCCACTCGGGCACAAGGGTCTCCGTCCAGAGCCTGTTCTGGCCAGGGACGGGATCGTCGCCGAAAATCCTCCTGTAGAGGACGGAGGGTGGAATGAACATCTGCCATTTGAGCTCGGTGTCAGGGCCGCCGGTCACCGCCGCCTGCCAAAGGAGGCAGTCGGCCCGCTTCAGGATCTCCTCGAGCTGGCCCTCCGTAAGCCTGTGCGCCTCCTCGGCTTCGTGCCGCTTCGTGACGTCGACGATGGCTCCCGCAAGATTCCATTCATCCGGGCCCGCAGGTCGTATGACGACCTCCTCGGAAAGCCAGTGCATTCCATCGGACCCGATGATGCGGAACTCCTGGTGGTACTCCCTCGCTCCCTGGGCCAGCGCCGTTATCGTGGCGAGCTTCGTCCGTTCATTGTCGGGCGCCTGTTCATCCTTCCAAAGGCCGCCCTCGTCCACAAGGGCCGCCAACCGGTAGGTGGGGTTGTTGCGAAGCTTTGGCGCCCGGATCTTCCAGTTGTACGCCGATCCCTCGCGCGTCACTCGCGCCCACCACAGAAGGATGTTCGACTGGTCGAGCGTATCGAGGATCATCTGGTAGTTCTCAAGCTTGGCGGCGTTCGGGTCATCTCCGCCTTTTGCCACGCCGGGAGCGGGCGCCGCCTTCCTTGAGCCCAGAGCCATGAGGCCAACCGCAGCCACGCCGCCGAGGGCCGCGGCGACGAGCGCCACTATTGGGGCTGATAGTGATGCAAAAAGCACTCTGAGAATCGGATCCCGCCGCGCCATCGCGGCGAAACCCAGGGTAACCGGGACTTCCTAAGGCAAACTGATCCTTTGGGTCGGAGAAAATCTTCGGGGGGAAACCATGTCAATCGCGCAGCCCTTTCGCGCGGCGGAATCCGGAATCACCTGAGCGCAGACAGCCCTTCAGGGCCGACTCCCTGTTGACACGAAGTGGTCGCCATCACGGGGCTGACGCTTCCCCACTGAGCCACCCGACACCAACAGCAAAATCTACCGGAAATCCTGCCATCGCTTCCGTCAGCCGACGACGGCGGCGTCACCGGGGTCAACGATACCTTCCCATGCTTGAGGCCCGGATGAAATGATATTCACCGTCCATGACCCCAGATGCCGCCGCGGCCTCCGCCGCATGCGGCGTCGAGAGGAACGCCGTTGCCTTTCTCGCGTCCCTTACCTCAAACAGGAAGTAGATCTCCCTTGGCGCCCGCTCCTCGCGCCAGAGCCCCCTCAGCAGGAGCCCGGCCGCCCGATGGGCAGGCGCATGCGAATCAAATATGCGCCTCCACCGGCGAAAATCAGACACCCGGTTGCGGCAAAGCAGGAACTTCATCGCCCTTGGGAGATCATTCCTCGCCGTCGAGGTAGTCGAGCGGGTTTGAGCGGACGACAACCCGCGCGGGCGACCGCACGAGCCATTTCCTGCTGTCCGGGTAATGGCATGATTCCCCGAGCGGGTTGTCCGCGACGATGTACAGGACCATATCCGCCGCGCTGTCGTTGATGAGCTGGTGGGGATGGCCGGGCTCGAACATGAAGGCGTCGCCGGCCTCCACGAGTGTCGTGCCTTCCCGGTCCCTGACGAGACCCGTCCCCGAGATCACGTGGTAGAATTCCCATTGCGCACTGTGCGAATGGTACGGACACGCGCTCTTGCCGGGCGGTATGCGGCAGATCTCCACGTCAAAGGGATGTCGCTTTGAAAGGTCCGTGGAGTCGGGCTCGCGACCCAGCTGGATGGAGATGTTCCTGTCCGCGCTGGCAAACTTTCCCCCGGGCGATGCCCAGGGCTCCTCGGGGATGTCCTTGGTATTGATTTTTTGCATGGAAATCGTGGCGCCTCGGCATCGTTGCCGCTGCCAGGCGGGGGTTCGGTCACCTATCGGCAATGTGAAACGCGTGCAGGATCCGGTGGAAAACCGGCGCCAGGACAATCCCGACCGCCGAGAGAAAAACGACCCCGCTGAACAATGCGTAGGCCGAGGCGAAAAGCTTGGCGGCCGTGCTGGTCATGGGGTCGACGGGCCCCATCCCGGTGAGGATCATCGACGCGTTGAGGATGGCGTCTATCCACCTGAGCCGCGCGATGGAATGGTAGCCAGCCACCCCGATGGCCAATGCCGCGGAGACTATGCCAAAGGCCAGCAGGCCCGAAAGGGCCATCCGCCCGAAGAATCGCGGCCATGGCAGCAGTTTTTCGCCTTTTTTCTCGAACATGGAGTGTTGCGCCATCGCGGAGACGCCGCGCAACGATGGCTGGCAGGAATGTCCCCCGGCATCAAAGCGATATTTCGGGGTGTCGCGGCAAACCTGCGCGCCGCGATCCGTTCAGCCGCGGGCGGCGGGGGCGACCGCGAGCTTGGAGCCCTTGAACTCCAGCCACGCGTGCCGCAGCCTCGAGGCCGCCTCGCTCGCCGCCGCGAGCAGCCTGCGCCGGGCGGCCCCGTCGAGCGACTGGCCGAAGCCGATCAGGACGTTCAGGTTGGCGCTCCCCTTCCAACCCCCGCTTCGCAGGTGCGCCGACGCGACAAGGCGGGCCCATTGAAGGATGAATTCCTGGTATCCGGCCTCGGACAGGTCGTCGACGACGATGCGGTCCTCGGCCGGCTGCAGGGCATGGACAATGTAGGACACGGGCGCGGTCGCGATCCAGGACAGCCGCGCGATGGGCACATACTGCATGAAGTGTTGCACGGTGGCGACGCGCTCGGCCTCGCTCGGCCATGCCGGCTGCCTCGCCCGCAAAAAGGCCCGCGGCGCCTCCGGGGCGGCTTCCTTCATGTCCAGGATGAACGGCTGCTTCTTGCCCTTGACCAAGACGATGTACCGCTCGAGTCCCAGGCTGCCATTGCCGGCGATCCTTCCGCACAGGTCGAGCACGCGGTAGAAATCGGGATCGGGCTGGCGCCGCGCCCAGCTTTCAAACTTCCTGCGCGCCCTCGCCTTCCCGGCCCGGGTCAGCGCGAAGGAGCGGCCCGGCCGGATTCTCAGCCTTTCCCCGGACACCCACTTCTCCACGAACTCCTTGCGGGTGCGGCGCCCTACCTTGTCGAGGAGCTCCGCGATGGGCCCTTCCGCCACCTCGGGCTCGATGTGGCCCGGCTTTCCGCCACGAAGCGTCTTGGCGTAGTTGGCGAGGAAGAGGCGGGCCATCTTCGGCCTGCCCAGGATGTAGAGCGCCGCAAGGGCCCGGCCGACCTCCCAGTCCACCGGGGCCAGGCAGGATTCGTCAAAGTCGTTGAGGTCGAAATAAGGCACCCGGTTTGAGCCCCGGTAGCTTCCCAGGTTTTCAATATGGGCGTCGCCGCAGATCCATGCCAGGGGCGAGCCGCGAGGCGACAGCTTGGCCCAGGTCTGGAAGAAGAGCGGAGCCGTCCCGCGGAAAAACGCGAATGCGCTCCCGCCCATCTTGACCCACTTGATGGCGAGGAGGACCGGGTTGCGGCCGCGGTGGTAGGCGATGATCGATTCCGTGACGTTCATGCTGTCGGCGGCGCAACGGCCCGTGGGGGGTCAATCGATCTGTGTCGCATGCGGCATCTGGGGCTAAGGGGTTCGAGCCTTATCGGCTGAAGGCGGGAAGAGAACAGAAAATGACAGCCGTCTTGCCGGGGCAAACGCTTTAAAGGGCTTCCCCATTCCCGACCGGCCCCGGCAGGCGGCACGGGAGCAGGATATTCCGCCCTTCTCTTTTTCCGCAACGCGGCGCATTTCAGAGGAGGCATGTCGTCCAACGATTCACCGTGGCTAAGAATCGACCCGGAGAGGCGATCGGTTTCGATCAATCCATCCCATCCGGAATTCTACGGCGATCCCTACGCTGCCTACGAGAAGATCCGGGCCTTCACGCCGGTCTTCTATTGGGAGGAACAGGGGCAATGGTGCTTCCTGAATGCGTCCGATGTCGGGGCGATCCTCAGGGACCGCAGGTTCGGCCGCGAGCTCCTTCCCCTGGTCGGGCAGCCGGCGCCTCCCCCGCGGCCCGTGCCCGCGCACTTAGCGGTCTTTCACGAGGTGAACCGGGACTCCATGCTGGAGCGCGAACCGCCCGTGCACACGCGGCTGCGGACGCTCGTGAACCGGGCGTTCGTGTCGCGCAACGTAGAGCGGATGAGGCCCAGGATCACGGCGCTGGCCCACGAGCTGATCGAGCGGATCAGGCCGGCGCGCCGGGCCGAGCTGATCGCGGCCTATGCGACACCCATTCCCATCGTCGTCATCGCCGAACTCCTCGGCGTCCCCGCGGAGATGGCGCCGCAGCTTCTGGATTGGTCCCACCGGATGGTCGGGATGTTCCAGCTAGACCGGACCCGGGAGATCGAGCTCGCGGCGGAGGCGGCGAGCAGGGAATTCTCCGGATTTCTGCGCGGCTATGTGGCCGAGCGCCGCAGGCGGCCGGCTGACGACCTGATCACCCATCTCCTGGCCGCGGAGGCGACGGGGGACCGGCTGTCGGAGGATGAACTCATCGCGACCTGCATCCTGCTGCTCAATGCGGGCCACGAGGCGACCGTCCACGCGATCGGGAACGGCGTGAAGACGCTCCTCGAGGAGAAGACCGACCTGCGCGCGGCATTCGCCAGCACCGCGGCCACGGAGGCGACGGTTGAGGAATGCCTCCGGTTCGACCCTCCCCTCCACCTTTTCAGCCGCTACGCCCAGGAGGACGTGGAGATCGCCGGGATCATGCTTCGCAGGGGAACGGGGATCGCCCTGCTCTACGGCGCCGCCAACCGCGACCCATCGAGGTATCCGCAGGCGCACGTGTTCAACCCGGGGAGGCCCGCGACGGGAATGGCCTCCGCGCATTCGGCGTTCGGCGGAGGCATCCATTTCTGCCTCGGCGCGCCTCTGGCCCGGCTTGAGCTGCAGATCGCCCTGCCGATCCTTTTCGAGGAGCTTCCCGGCATCTTCCTCCTGGAGCCGCCGCGGTACCGCGACAACTACCATTTCCACGGGCTTGCGGCGCTCAATGTCGGCTGGCCCTGATCCCGCACGCCGCGCTCCTACATGTGCGGCTCCGAGTTGTCGTGCACCGTGAATGCCCGGGCGAGAAGGAGAACCACGGCCAAGCACGCATAGGCGATGGCGTATTGGGAAGCGGGAAAAAGCGTGGGCGAGGTTGAAGGGGCCCCGACCAGACGGTCGACGAGCGGCATCGAACCCACCGCATCGCCCGGCACGAATCGCCACGAATGGAGGAATCCGAGAAGGCTCAGGAGTGAAGCCGCCAGCGACCACAGGGCCGCGGAAACAAGCTTCCGGTCTATCACGAGCACGGTGATCGTCGAGAATATGAGGGCGCTGCAGAAGGTGCCCTGCCCTATCGCGAAGCCGCCCTCGATCGCTATCCCGGCGCCGTGGAAGGCCGAGAGAAGCCCTGGGCCGAACGCGGGGCCGGCAGCGGATCCCGCGCCGCCGATGCGCGCGGAGTTCATCATTGAAAAGGTGACCCAGGCCAGGATAACGGGAACCATGCCCATGATGACGGCCGGCCAGTGGCGCTGGGGCGTCGCCTCGAAGGCCTGGATCGTGATGATGAATCCAATCCAGATGATTATCGCCAGCCCGCAGTCGGCGGGGACCGCCCAGGCGATCGGGGACATGGCCCCGGTCAGGCAGACAATCGTGACGAAGATTCCGTTGGCCGTCGAATAGCCCGCGCGCGCGCCCATCCGCTTCCAGGCGGGGTGCCCGATGTAGAGGGACGTGGGAAAAGGGGATCCGAAGCAGGCCGCGGCGAACGTGCAGGCCCCGTTCACCAAGAGCGACGATCGGGGGGAATAGGAATCGCCGGCGGCGGCTGCCGACTCGATGCATTGGAGGGAGGCGAGCAGATTCAGGAGGCCCATCGGGAGGATGACCGACAGATAGGGGAGGAACTTGCCGCCGGCGAACCCCCCCAGCAAGTCGGCGACGACGGGCACCGGCGGCCGCCAGCCTATGTCGCCAAGCGTGAGCTTCCCCATGGGGGCAAGCCCCGTGGCCCAGGCGAGTGCCACGCCGACGACAAGGACGACGAGCGCAGGCGGAATTCCTCCCCGCGGCTTGAGCTGGCCGAAGTAGAAAAGCAGAACCAGCCCGAGCGTCACGAACCCGACGATCGGATGGGCGAAGGTGCTGAACAGGAAATTCATGGTCAGGAACGCCAGGCCGGCCCCGGAGAGCGACGCGAGGAGCGCTGCGCGCGGCGTGATCGAGCGGATGCGCTCCGCCACGAACGCCCCGAAGAACTCGATCATGCCGCTGCCCACGCAGGCGACCAGCCCGACGCGCCAGGCGACGAGGTCCGGATCGGCGGCCCCGTTGGCGATCGCGAGCTGCTTGGCGGGAGCCATGACCAGGAAGATGTACGCGATCAGCGTCGGCGTGTTCAGCCCGAACGGGATGGCACACACGTCGCTCCTGTTCTCCTTGCGGGCGAGGCGGTGGGCCTGCCAGGCGTAGAAGACATTCCCGACGAGAAACGACACGGCGACCCCAGGGAGTATCCGGCCGTAGACCAGCTCCGCCCGGAAGCCGAGCACGCCTATGCACATCGGCGGTATCAGCAGAAGCTGGACGATGTTGTCCAGGGCGATTGCGCAGAAGCCGTCGACGTCCCCGCGGCAGAAGAGCTTCATGAACGCGTGGCCCTAGCGCGCGAGCTCGCCAACCAGCGAGATCGTGAACAGCGCCGCCTGCCGCGCCGCAAATGGAGAAAGCTTCTGGTAGTCGTTGTCCGGCAGGTTCTGGGTCCGGTTGCTCCCGCTCCGGATGCAGATGAAGGGCGTCCGCAAGTACCAACAGACCTGCGCCACCGACCCGCTCTCCATTTCCATGAGGTCCGGTCTGATCTGCCTTCGGATATCCCTGATCCGCGCCGGCGTGATGCCGAACTGGTCCCCCGAGGTTATGCGGCCGAGCCGCACCCTTGGCAGGTAGGTGGGCCTGTGCTGGGATGCGGCTTCGGGCACGTGGTGCCTCAGGGCCCGCCTGGCGGCCGAAAGCAGCCGCCCATCGGCCGGATAGACGATGGGACTCGAGTCGCCCAGGGGGCCTTCGGCGCCAAAGTACTCCATGGCGTAATCGCCGCCCAGACTTCCGAAATCGTGATTGCACGTCACTTCCCCGACGATCACGTCGCCGTTTCGCACGGCGGGGTTGATGCGCGAGGCGGTGCCGGTCATTATAACTTCCCGGGGCCGGAAGTGCTCCACGAACAGGGTCGAGATCAGCGACGCGTTTGTCTTTCCGATCCCGGTGACCGCAACGATCGTCACGCGGCCTGCGAGGCGGCCCCGCACAAAGGGGAAGCCATCGAGCAATCCCCTTCTTTTCCCCATCACCGCCCACTCGACGAGATCGGTTTCCTGTGGAATCGCCCCGAGGACGAGGGTCAAGTTGCTCGAAGGCCTCGGCGCGCGGCGGGGAGCCTTGGGAATGCCCGGGTAGATCGCCGGCGGCGAATGGCGAAGGTCAGCGGGAGGCGTCCTTTGCATCGGGATTTTCCATTTCCTCAGGCGGCCGCCTTTTTGCAATTGCTTTTGTTTTCCCAGGAGGGAGGGCGGCCAATTCCTGGGCGATCCGATTTTTCCGCGGCATTCATAACGCTCTAAATCTCACTCAAACAAGGACTTAATGTTCCTTATTTCGATCGGCAAAAAGATCGGCAATATCCATACAATATTATGTCACATATGATACCTAATTTGTTGATTTTTAATATTACACATAATACAAAGACCGGCAAATAGATCGGCACCATGTACCTCACCGAAACGGCCCTTGAACCCGCCTTCCCCGCGCAGGAGGGCTCTGTCCTCGAAGACCTCGCATGCGCGGTGATCGAGCACGCGGCTCGACTCAAGGGAAAGGTCCGGGGCCCCCTCCTGGAGGACCTGGCCGAAGTCACGCGGTGGATGCACTGCTACTATTCCAACCTGATCGAGGGGCAGCAGACGCGCGTGCCTGACATCGAGGCCGCGCTGCGCCATGATTTCTCATCGGAGCCGGAAAAGCGCGACCTGCAGCAACTGGCCATCGCCCACCTCGCCTGCCAACGTTGGGCGGCTGGCAGCGACGGGTCCCCCTTCGCCCCGGGATTCCTCTGCGAATTGCACCGCCGCTTCTACTCCGAGCTTCCTGCGTCGCTGTGCGTGGCCACGACGCGGGCCGGGGCGAAGGTCCCTCTCGAACCCGGCGTGCTGCGCGCAATCGAGGTGAAGGTGGGTGCTCACGTCGCGCCGCCCTACGAGCTTGTGCCGGGTCTTCTCCGGCATTTCTGCCAGCGCTACGAATCGCCGGGCCGGTCGCGCGCCGCGGCGATCGTCGCGGTGGGGGCAAGCCACCACCGGCTCGCATGGATCCATCCCTTTCGCGACGGAAATGGCCGCGTGGTCCGGTTGTTCTCGGACTCCCTGATCCGCAGGGCGGGCGTCGACTCCGGCGGCCTTTGGTCGCTTTCCCGCGGGCTGGCATTCCGGCGCGAGGAATACTATGAGCGCCTGGCCAACGCCGACCGGGAGCGCAGCCCGTCCCTGGCCGGCGACGGGAACGCCCACCTCAGCGAGCGAGCTCTGCGGGAATTCTGCGAGTTCATGCTCCAGGTCATGCTGGACCAGATCGCATTCATGGAGAGGCTGCTTGAACTGGACACCCTTGCCGACCGCATGGAGCACTATGTCCGGCTGGAGGCCGGCCTGGGCGAGGCCGGTGCGCGGGTATTTCTCCTCTTGCGCGAGGCGCTCTACCGGGGCGAATTCCCAAGGGGCGAGGCGGGCCGGATCGCCGGCTCGGGCGAGCGCACCGGCCGCGCAGCACTGGCCACTGCCGTCGAAGCAGGTCTCCTCAAGTCCAGCACCCCAAAATCGCCCGTTCGGCTCGCGCTGCCGGCCAAGGTTCTCGGCACTTATTTCCCGCAGCTGTTTCCGCCGGGCCAGCTACCCTGATCAGCCCGTCCCGTCCGGCATGAGCTGCAGAATGCCTGCGACGACCCGAGTTTTCTGCCGTTGCCCGCTGCGACCGGAAGCGATTCAATTCGGGTTCCGCGAGTGCCGCACCCGAAGATCCTTTGCCATTGAACATGAACCTCACGTCGCGGCAACCTGACGGTCCCGCCGGCCGGCAGCCGCCGGCCTGAATCGAAATGTCCTCATTCCCCAGGGAACCGGCGGATCAAGAGCCCGAGGCGCGCACCCCTGGCGAGGCTGAAATGCAGCGGCGCTACTATGCGGAGACGGCCGGTGCCTACAATGCGATGCACGTGGATGAAAAGGACGAGCATTCCTTCGCGTTGTGCCTCCTGGTCGCGGTGCTTGATTTCCTTCAGGTGCGATCCGTCCTTGATATCGGCTCGGGCACGGGACGGGCGATCCGCCACATCAAGAAGCTGCGCCCGGAGCTGCGTATAGTCGGAATCGAGCCCGTGAGGGAGTTGCGGGAAGTGGGATATTCGCTTGGAATGTCGACGGGGGAGCTCGTGGACGGCGACGCGACGAAGCTGAGGTTTGGCGCCGGCGAATTCGACCTGGTCTGCGAGTTTGCGGTGCTGCACCACATCAGGCGCCCGGAGCTTGCCGTCTCGGAAATGCTGAGGGTCGCGGGCAAGGCCATATTCATATCGGACTCAAACAATTTCGGGCACGGCTCGCGCGCCATGCGCTCGATCAAGCAGGCGATCAACTTCTTGGGGCTGTGGAAGATGGCCAACCTGCTAAAGACAAGGGGGAAGGGGTACACGATGTCGGCCGGAGACGGCCTGGCCTACTCCTATTCCGTGTTCAACAACTACAAGCAGATAGAGGCGGCCTGCCGCAGTATTCATCTCCTAAATACGGTGAACGGGCGGGTTGACTTCTACAAGACCGCGAGCCACGTCGCGTTGTTGGGCGTGAAGAAATGACCGCCATGGAGGCGGCCGCCGACGCCTCCACGCAAAACCCGGGCCGCGGTCCCCGCGGCGTGCCTTGGAGGCCGGGTGCGCCGGGGGGATCCGCCAATCAGGCACCATGGCCAGTTTTAAATTGAGTTTCTTCGCGATGGAGGGAAGCTACGGGTCGCAGTTACCTCACCCCCTCCCCGTCATCGTACCTGACCTATGAATGGCAAAGGAGATCTACCAGGGCTATTTGCCGCAAAGCGGCTGAGCGACCATAACCGCGCAGAAATGCGGGAGATCTTCGAACGCGCAATCAAACTTGCCGAGCGTGGCCAGCTGCGCATGCGGGTCCCCCTTGAGGTCAAGCATGTGCAGAAGCTGCGGGGAATGCACTACCATTACCGTCCGGAGCTGTTTCTCCAGCTCCAGGGCCGCACGGACTTCCAGTTCCCCAAGGACGCCTTCAGCCTAAGCCCGGACGAGCTCTGCGTCATTCCGGCGGGGGTGCCGCACGGCGAGATCGTCCACGCCGAGGCGGCGCAGCCGTTCCGCAACCTTGTCGCCGGCTTCTACAACAACACCGTCAGCCTGCATTTCGCCTACGAGGCCCGCCCGCGCCACCCCGACATCGAGGTCATCGAATTTTTCGACGCCCCCAACCTGGATGTCTTCCTCACCCTGGCAAACAGCCTGGCCCAGACCTTCCACACTCACGGGCCCGCGCGGGAATCGGTGCTCAAGGGGCTGCTCATCGCCCTGCTGGGTCTTTTCCGGAACGTGGTCGAGACGGGCACCGGCGAGCTGAACAGCGACATCGGCAAGGTCTTCCAGGCGAAATGCCTCGTGCGCGAGCGATTCGCGAACCCTGACCTCAACGTCCAGCACATCGCGGAACTGCTGGGCTGCTCGGCCGATTACCTCTCCCACCTGTTCAACGTCGAAACGAAGGAGCGCCTCACGCACTACATCCAGCGCATCCGCATCGAGGGGGCCGTGCTCGCGCTTGAAACGACGTCGCTCAATATCTCGGAGATCGCCTACGCCGGGGGGTTTACGGACCCGACCTATTTCACGCGCGTCTTCAAGCAGCACAAGGGGATGACGCCCCACGAATACCGGGCGCAGATGGACGCCGACCGCAACAGGGTCGAGTCGCAGCCCAAGACCGTTTACTTCGACCGGCTGGATTTCTCCCACGGGCGCCCGAAGCAGGACACCGGGGGCCGGAAATCGCCCGTGACTCTAGGCGAGGCTGCCCCCGTCCCCTGAAGGCGCCAGGGCGGTGTCCCGGGGCACCCACGACAGGGCGGCTGCCGCGACGAAAAACGAGACTCCGCCCGCCATCACGGCCGGCAGCGCATGCCCGCCGAAGAAATACTGGACCACCGGCCCCAGGACGGTGGCAGCGAGGATCTGCGGAAGCACGATGAAGAAATTGAAGACGCCCATGTAGAAACCCATGCGGGCAGCCGGTATCGCGTCGGCCAGCATCGCGTAGGGCATCGACAGGATCGTCGCCCAGCCGATTCCCACGCCAACCATCGAGATCAGCAGGTATTCCGGCCTCTGCCAAAGGCCGACAGCCAGCAGGCCGGCGCCCGCGCAGATCAGCCCGAAACGATAGAGCATCCTCGTGGGAATGCCGCGCCGGGCAAGGGCAACGAGGCCAAACGCAACCAGGCAGGCGACGCCGCTGTAGGTGGCAAGGCAGACGCCGCTCCATTCCACGCCGCGCTGGTAGGCCGGGGTGCCCGGCTCGCCGCCAAAGAAGCGGTGCGCCACGACCGGGGCGAAGTAGATCCACATGCAGAACAGCCCCAGCCACGTGAAGAACTGCACCACGGCCAGGCGGCGCATCACGCGCGGCATTTCTAGCATCTCGCGAAAGATCTCGGAGAGGGTCGAGCGGCCCGTGTGCGCCGGCGCCGCCGTCTCCGGCTCCGGCGGGTACTCGCGGGTCGTCACGATCGTGTAGAGCACGCAGCCAAGGAAAACGGCAGCGCCCACGTAGAAGGAGACATGCACCGATTCGGGGATGACTCCCGCGCCCGCCGCGCCGGTCGCCATTCCAAAATGCGTGAACAGCCAGGGAAGCGCCGTCGATAGAACCGCGCCGATTCCGATCATCAGGCTCTGCATGGAGAAGCCGAGCTGGCGCTGCGCCGGCGGCAGCAGGTCGCCGACGAACGCGCGGAAGGGCTCCATGGTGATGTTGATCGACGTATCGAGCACCCAAAGGAGGCCGGCGGCCATCCACAGCGACGAGGAGTTGGGCATCGCGAGGAGGGCGCAGCTCGCGAGGATCGCACCGCCGAGGAAATACGGGCGGCGGCGGCCCAGGCGGGTCCAGGTGCGGTCGCTGTAGTAGCCGATGATAGGCTGGACAATCAGGCCCGTGATCGGCGCAGCAAGCCATAGGATGGCGAGGCCGCTCTCGCTCGCCCCGAGGTACTGGTAGATGGCGCTCATGTTGGCCATCTGCAGGCCCCAGCCGAACTGGATGCCGAGAAAGCCGAAGCTCATGTTCCAGATGGCGGGAAGCGTCAGCGGACTGCGCGAGATCGTCATGAATGGGCTTGGGGAGCAGCCGGGGGTTCGCTGTAGTCGGACGGCGTCCTGTCGCCCGCACGGTCGTGGAGGGTGATCCAGTGGCGGAGCGTCGCGAGCTTTTCCTCGCCCAGGCGAAGAAGCTGCCCATCGGTGTAACGCCACTGCCAGTTGCCTTGCGCCGTCCCGGGCTGGTTGAGCGACGTCTCGGCGGGCAGGTCGAGGAGGTCCTGGATGGGGATGACCGCGAGGCGGGAGACGGTGGCGAGCGCCGCCCGGATGATCGGCCATGCCGAGCGGGAGCCGTTGAGCTGGAAATAGTCGGCGACCTGGCCGGCCGTCTCGCCCGGAAGCTTCTCAAGCCACCCTCGCGTCGTGGAGTTGTCGTGCGTCCCGGTGTAGACGACGCTCTCCGGCCCATAGAAATGCGGCAGGTTCACATTGCTCGCGTCGTGTCCGTAGGCGAACTGGAGGATCTTCATTCCCGGCAGGCCGGCCGCGCGGCGCAGCGCCACGACATCCGGCCCAATATAGCCGAGGTCCTCGGCGATGATGCGGGCGGACGGCAGGGCGGTCTTCACCACATGAAAGAAAGGCAGCCCCGGCCCCTTTCGCCAGCGCCCCCCCCGGGCGTCGGGCGCGCCCGCCGGCACCTCCCAGTAGGTGTCGAAGCCCCGGAAGTGATCGAGCCGGATGATATCGTAGAGCTCGAACGCCGCGCGCAGCCGGTCAATCCACCAGGCGTAGCCGGTGCGGGCCAGATGATCCCAGTCGTAGAGCGGGTTGCCCCAAAGCTGGCCCGTCGCGGAGAAATAGTCGGGAGGCACCCCGGCTACCGCGAGCGGCTGCCCGTGCCCATCCAGCCGGAATACCGCGCGGTTCTGCCACGTGTCCGCGCTGTCGAGCGCGACGAAGATCGGCACGTCGCCAATGATCCCGACGCCGCGGGACGCCGCGTATCGCCGCAGCCGCTCCCATTGGCCGAAGAAAAGGTGCTGATAGAAGGCGTGGCGGTCGGCGTCGCGCCGCACCGACTCCGCAAGGGTTGCGTGCAGCTCGGGGGTCCAGCTTCGGAATTCCTCGGGCCACGCCGTCCACGGCCGCCCGCCGAAGTGGGCCTTGAGCGCCATGAAGTCGGCGAAGGGCTCCAGCCAGACGGCGTTTTGCCTGCGGAAAGCGGACACCGACCCGAAGCCCTCCAGGTCGTCTCCGTCCGATGCGGCGAAGCGGTCGTATGCCCGCGCAAGCACCCGCCAGAATTCCTCGTACAGGCGGCCGTAGTCGACGCGCGCGTCCGGCAGTTCCCGGAGGGGCGCCACCTCGTCTGCCGTCAGAAGGCCGGCGCCCACGAGCTCGCCCAGGTCGATGAAATACGGGTTGCCGGCGTGGCCCGAGAAGGTCTGGTAGGGCGAGTCGCCATAACCCGTCGGGCCGATGGGGCAGATCTGCCAGTAGCGCACCCCCGCGCGTCCAAGGAAGTCCACGAGCCTCCGGGCTCCCGGCCCGAGGTTGCCGATGCCGTAGCCGCCGGGCAGGGAGGATATATGGGCCAGCACCGCGGCGCTGCGGGTGGTGAGCCAGGTGGACGAGGCGGGGCCCATTGAGGTTGGGTTGGGTGTCAGGCAATGCGATGGAACCTGCCCGCCGGGTATGGCGGCGGCCACCGGGACGAATCCGGCAGCCGCCCGATCTGGCCTTCTGGTGAGCAGGCCCTGTCAGGTGTCCGTCAGAACTTGTAGGACACCCCGGTGTCGTAGGACGAGCCGTACTTCTGCCAGTTCGACAGCTGCCGCGGATCCCCGTTGTTGTAGGTGATCTGGGGCGCATTGTTGAGGTTTCTGCCCTCGAGGTAGAGCGTCAGCCCCTTCATCGGTCCGCTCCTGAACGCGTAGCTGAGCTGGGCGTCGATCGTGTGGTAGGGTATCTCCTCGGAGAAGCCGTCGCCGGGCGTCCCCAGGGATGCGAAGGTCGGCACGCCGAACTGCACGATGTACTCCCTCGTCTCCCCCTGATAGTGGTCGCTGACGCGGGCCGCGAAGCCGTGGCTCTCGTAGTACAACTGGAGGTTCGCGCTCTTCTTCGACATGTCGGGAAGCGGCGCGCTCGGGTTGTTCGGGCCCCAGGGCTTGATGTTGCTGTCGACGAGGAGGGCGTTCAGCTGGATTCCGAATCCGCGGACGATTCCGCCGCTGAGGATCTCGCTGCTCAACTGCACGGTGCCCTCAACGCCGCTGACATTGCCGCCCTGTCCGTTCACGTACTCCGAGGTGATGCCCTGGGTGAGCACGGGTGGCTGGGCGGATGTGTAGGGGTATCCAGCGAAGTTGGTCACGGTGTTCTGCTGGTAGATGTAAGTCAGAAGCTGTTTCTCGAAGGCCGCCAACGAGACGTAGCCGCCGCCGTGCGCAAAATAGTGCTCAAAATCAAGGTCGACGGAGTTCGCGATCCACGGATGGATGCTCGGGTTTCCGCTCGTGCCGCTCCACGGGCTGTTGATGGTCGAGAGTGCGTCGGTTGCGTTGTAGCCGTAGTCACGCGCGGCTCTCATCTGGTACATCGTCGGCCGCATTTCCTGGCGGCCGATGAAGAAACGGATGAGGTCGTTGGGCGTCGGCTTGAAGATCAGGTTCAGGCTCGGGATGAAATCCGCATAGGTTGCGCCGCCGGTGACAGGATAGACGATGTTGCCGCCGTTTCCCGAGAACCCGCTTGAGTTCTGGTTGGCGAAATCGACGACGGCGCCGATGTTGCCGCTGAACGGCACGCCGAACGCATTGCCCTTGAGGTCGAACTGGAAATAGGGCCGCGTGAGCTTTTCCCAGACGTCGTAGTTGTCGCCCTCCCAGCTGCCCGGGTTGGGGTTCGGGACGAACGTGTAACGCCCGCTGTCGAGCGCGGCGTTCGGATCATAGGCTATCGGATGCAGGTTGCCGATGAACGACAGGTCCGTGGTCCCGACGAGGGGAGGCAGGGGCGCCTCGGGCTGCCCGTCGGAATTGACCAGGTATCCGGTGGGATTCTGACCGAATTGCTTGAAGCGCTCGGTGTAGCTGATGCCCATCTCGACATCCTTGAAGATCGACGCGTTCAGGTCGTGCTTGGTCAGCACCTTGAACGAGTCCGCGATGTCATAGCTGATGAAGTACTTGAGGTAGCCCTCCATGCCGGTGACCGGGAAGACGCCGACGCCCCACCCCTGCGTGTCGGTGAGCGTGAAGAGGCTGGTGTCCGCGAAATTCGTGCTCGAGACGACCGACGGCGGGTTCGGGCCGGCCGGCTGCGAGACGACCCACGTGCCCCCATCGGTCTCCGTGTTGTTGAAGCCGAGGCCCGCGTAGGTTTCCAGGACCTCCTGCCTCTGGCTCGCCGAGGACCAGCCCGCCTGGAAATGCACCGGCCAGCTGCTCGCCGGCGCACCCAGATCAAGATTCCAGACCACGGAGGCCAGGTGGGAGAGCGTCTCCGTGTCCATGTTTCGTATCACCGGGTTCACGCTGGTGAGGGTGTAATTGGTGATCAGGCCGTTGGTGGCCGTGTAACCCGGCTGAAGGGTCGGGTTGCCCCATTCCGCCATCGGGACCTCCATTCCCCGCAGCAGCTGGTTCTCGTTGGTATAGGAGAGAAGCAGGTCGACCTTGCTGTGGATCCAGTCGGTTGGCTTGCTCTCGATCACGGCGACGGCGGAGTCGCTCTTGAGGAGGTCGTTCTGGACGTAGATCCTCATGCCGCCGAGTATGAGGTTGCCGTCGGGGGCCGTGGGATAGCCCCAGGCCTGGAACTGCTGGCCCTCGTAAGGGGTCTCCCTGTGGGCGTAGCCCACGTAGACGCCCTCCGTCCCGTTGGCGAACTGGTCGATGTAGGAGGCGGAGTAGCTCTCGCCGGTCGCCTTCTGGCCGGGCGTGAGCTCCCCGTAATTCGTCCAGTTGTAGTACGCGTCGACGGCGATCACCCTGTGGTCGAAGCCCAGGGGGGACACCGTCTGCAGGTTGATCGTCCCGCCAATGCCGCCCACCAGGTCAGCCTGGCCGGACTTGTAGACCGTCACCCCGCCGATGAGCGAGGAGGGATACTGGTCGTATTGGGTGTCCCGGTTGTCGCCCGTGGTGGCCTGCTCGACGCCGTCGAGCGTGCCCACGATGAAGTCCGGATCGAAGCCGCGAATGGTGATCTCCTGGTTGCGGCCGTTTTCACGCTCGCTGGTCAGGCCTGTCAGCCGCACAAGGTCGTCGGCGATGCTGACGTCGGGCAGCTTGCCGATATCCTCGGGGGCGATGATCTCGACGATCGCGTCCGAATTCTGCTTGAGCTCGGCCGCCATCTCAAGGCTGCTCGCGTAGGATCCGTTCACCGTGTACTCATTCAGGACGACGGGCTGGTCGCTGGGCGTGGTCGCCTGGCTGGTCGTCGTGGTTGTCGTGGTTGTGACTGCCGGCTGGGTGCCGCTGGTTTGCGTCTGGGCGGCGGGCGGCGGCGGACTCGCCGTCTGGGAGAACGCCGGCAATGAGGCGGCAAGGGAGATCAGGCCGACGGAGACGAGCCTGTATCGGCCCGCGCGTGGAGTGTGTTTCGAAGCTTCGGTGTGCATGGTTGGGGAATCAGCTCGTCAAAACGACGCAGGACGCGGCGTCTTGACGACTCAGCTTTGGGCTTGGGTTGGGATAATGTCGGGGCAGAAAGCCACCTTGGTGCGTGGCTTGGGTATGCACCGAGGATTTGGAACGGCGCATTTTTCGCTACCCCCAAGTCTTTCAAAAAACCGAGATGACCCGGAAAAAACCGCGATAAAGGCCGCCGGGACGGTTTCGCCGCGCGGTTTTCATCGTCAGCAGCCGGGGTCTCCCCCCGGGACGAGCCCGGTCCCGCCGCGGCGCGAAGGTGGGTTGCCCGCAGAAACGTTCCCGCGTCCGGCCGGCAGGACGCCGGCAGGGACGCCTCCCCACTCAGCGCATCTGGGACAGCACGTGCTCGATTGCCTGGCTGATCGACTCCGTCACCGCGGGATCGCCCTCGACCAGCGAGATGCGCCTGGCCTCGGCCAGATGGGTCAATCCCTCGTCCGGCCGCCCCAGGGTGAACAGTTTTCGCGCGAGCCAAAGCTCGACCCCGGACGTCACGGGCCCGCTCCGCTCAGCGGCGAGGAGACAGCGGACCGATTGCGCGTCATCCCCATGCGAGTCGTTGATAATGGCCGCCCTGAGATTGTTGGCCACGTTTCTAGGCTGGAGGTCCGTGGCCGCGAGGCTCTCCTTTTCCGCGGCCGCGGCCTGCCCCGAGGCATTCAGCAGGCCCAGAAGCTCCTCGAGGGCGCCCTGATTTCCCGGATCCGCGGCAAGGATGGCGCGGAATTCCCGCTCGGCGGCGGCGGAGTCGCCCGAGAGCCGCGCAAGGCGGCCGCGGATCAGCCGAAGGCTCTGGTCGCCAGGGCGCCGGGCGATTTCGCCGTCCAGATAGCGCCTCCCGTCCTCGAAACGTTTCGTCCGCGTGAAGAAGTCGGCAAAGGCGGGGGCCATCGCCGCGCGGTCCCTCGGCGTGCAGGACATCGCGGTCTGGTTGAGGAGCTTCTCAGCTTCGTCAAAGCGCCCAAGCCGGGAGAGCTTGATCGCCTCGTCCGCCGCCAGCGCGAAATTCCTCGGCTGGAGCTCCTGGGCGCGCCGGGACTGGGAGAGGGCTCCGCCGACATCCCCGAGGTCGTCATCCACATCCTCCTCGATCTTGGCCAGCGCGGCATTCCTCGGATCCCTTGCGCTCGCGGCGGCGGCCACTTCCTTCGCCTGCGCCAGTTTTTCCGGGTCACGGACGTCGGCCTTGGCCAGGGCGAGCTCATGGGCCAGCCTCGCCTCGTCCTCGCAATAGGTCAGCTGGTTGGTAAACGGGGGATTCTGGACGATTGTCGAGATCTTCTGAAGCACGCCGAGCCGCTCATGGGGCGTGTACGCGACGGCCGCCGCGCAGCCGGATGAGTCGAGCCACGGGCCGCGACCCTTCCCGGCGCCGAGCAGGGCGTCCTCCGATTTCTCGGCCAGGGATCGCGCCAGCAGGTAGTTTCCGTCCCAGTCGAAGTGGACATGCTCAAAGAAAAGGCCCCTTCCGGCAGGCGGCGCGCTCGATGCCGGATCCGAGCCCATGAGGACGGCCGCGTCCAGGAGACTGACCGAGGCGTCGCTCCCGCCGGCAACCCTCCGGATGATCTCATTGATCCGGGGATCCGGCCGGAAGCGAAGGCCGTCCCAGTGTTCGGCGTCGATTAGATACTGCCTGGCGGCCTCGATGGTTCCCGACTGGAGCTCGAGCGAGCCGAGAATGAACGACGTGTCGGCGTACTGGGGATCGATGCGCAGCGCCTGAAGCAGGTCGGCCCGCGCCGGGTCCACCTCGCCGAGCAGCCACTCGATCCGCCCCCTGTTGAACGCCCGTCCCCACGACGCCAGGTCCGATTGGGTCAGGTCCTCCCGGTGGAGGGACAGGAACGGGGCGCTGTCCCTGATGTTCGAGGCCACCGTGCAGAGGAGCGTTTTTGCGCCCGAGCCCGCCGCCACGCGCACGATGTCCCTCAGGTTGGCCTCAAAGTTCTTGTAGACGGCCTCAAGCCGCGGATCGTCCCCCTTCACCGCATTGTTCACGAACATCGTCATGCCGCCCCACTCGGCCGGAGGCTTGCCGTGCCTGGCAATCCTCCCGAGGAAGGACGCCATCAACTGCCCCGTCCTCGTGGACCGGACGAAGACGCTCAGCCGGATGAACCATAGCGGCGGCATCTCCGAAAGATAGGCGCAACCCGGCCCGTAGGGGCCCACGACCTCGTTGTTGCCCATGTAGACGACAAAGAGATCCGGGGAAAACCCCGACAGCTCGCGGGCAATCTGGTAAACCACGTGCGAGCTGATCGCCACGATGCCCGTGTTGATGACCTCGATGTCCCTGCCCGGATATCGCGAGCGCAGCTGGGCGCGCAGCTGGGCGGCAAACCCAAAGGAGGGCACGGGAATGCCCTGGGCGGCCGATTCCCCGAGAACCACGACCCGCACGGTGTTCGGCGGCTTGCTGGCGGAGACGCCGAAGTTGAGCGGCCTGAGGTCGAAATTGCTGGGGAGGAACCAGCTGACGAAGTCGGGGTTTGTCCGGAAATAGCCGGGCCTTTCGTCCGGTATCAGGAAGTGAAACGATTGGCCGAAACCCGCGACGCGGAGCCCGCACTCAAGGACCAGCAGGAGCGCCGCAGGGACCACGACCGCGGCGAGCGCGCGATAGAGCCACACCCGCGCGCCCGCGCGCGGGATCCTGTCCAAACTTTGGGGCGTCGGGGATGCGTCAGCGCTCAATGCGGATGGCCCATGATGCGTCGCCCGGCCGAGGAGTGTCAATCGATGGGCCCGTTGCGCGCATGCAGGACGCCGGGTTCGCCGGTTTGGCCGCCCGACGCGGCCAAACGGGAACTCGACCTTGCGCCGCAGCCGGTCCGTCCCAAGGTTCGCGCGGCAACCATGAGAAGACGGCGAATCGTCCTGGGTTCCATCGCGTGCGCCGCCGCGCTGGCGCTCGCCGCCGTTTTCATCCTGGGCCGCCAGAACAACCGCCCCCGGCTACCGGCCTTAGCCCGCTACGGAAACCTTCCGGAGCCGTTCAACCAGGCGCTGCAGCGGGCGCGCGCGCGCGCCGAATCCCGCGGCCATGGTTCCGACGACGTGAGGGACCTTGCGCGCCTTTACCAGGCAAACCGGCTTTATCCCGAGGCCGAGGCGTGCTACCGGGTGATCGCGGCAAGCCCGGGCGGCCTCTCGGCGCGCGACCACTACTACCTTGCCGCGATAGCCCAGGAAAAAAGCGACCTCGGCGCCGCCGAAGCCGAGCTCCGCGCCACCCTCCTGGCGGAGCCGGCGTACGTCCCCGCCCGCCTCGAGCTGGCCGAGGCCCTGTTCAAGACAGGCCGGGCGGACGAGGCCGAGAAGGAGTATGCGGCGATCCTGGGGATCGAGCCCAACCACCCGCAGGCGTCGGTGGGGATGGCGCGGGTTGCGCTTCAGCGGGGCGACGACGACGGCGCCCTTGCCCGGCTCCGCGACCTCATCGCCCATCATCCCGATTCGACATCGGGCGCGGCCCTGCTTGCGAGCATCCTGGCGCGCCGGGGCGACGCCGAGGGGGCGGCGGCGATGACCGCAAGAAGCGAGGAAACGCAGGAGCCCGTTCCTCCCGACCCGTGGATGAAGGCCATGCTGGTGGATTGCTACGACATCCAGCGGCTCGGCCTCGCCTTCGAGGAATATCGGCTGACGGGCCAAATGGGAGAGGCCCTGCCGCTCCTGGACCGGCTCGAAGAACTGGATCCCCAGGGCTGGATTGCCCCGATGCTGCGCGGCTGGTCCCTCAAGGAGTCCGGCCACTACCCCGAAGCCGCGGACCAGTACCGCCTGGCGCTCAAGAGAGGGGGCGATCCCGAAAGGATCTGCCCCCTGCTCGGGGCCACCCTGCTCACCGAGCACGAGCCCGCCCGGGCCGCCGCGATGCTGGCGGAGTACCATGCGAGGCTGCCGCATTCCCTTCCCATTCTGCTCTCCTATTCCGAGGTGGCGGTATGGCTGAAGGACGAGAAGCTCGCCCGGAGCCTGCTCACGCAGGTCCTGCAGTCCGAGCCGTACCTCTACATGCCAAACATGAGCATGGTGCAGATCCTCTGGAGGGCGGGCGAGCGCGACGAGGCCGCCCAGTGCCTGCAGCGGGTGGCCAGGGTGTTTCCCGGCGACGTCGATTCGAGGGGCCTGCTGGGCCAGTACTACATGGAGAAGTCTGATCCGTCGTCCGCCATCGGCCCCCTGGAGCAGGCGATCGCCATCGTTCCGGCGAAGGACCCCAGGCGGGATCGGCTGATGAAGATGCTCGACACGGCCTATCTCACGGCGGGCAGCCTTGAGGCGTCCCGCGGGCACTTCGCCCAGGCCGTCGGCTTTTCCGAAAAATCCATCCGCCTGGTCCCCGGGGGCATGAGGGGCTATTCGCTCAAGGCGAATGCGTGCAGGCGCATGGGGGATTTCAAGGGCGCCGCGGCGGCGCTGGGAAAGATGAGCTCCCTGGATCCCGGCGAACCGGCGATCCAGCTCAGCCTGGGGGACGTGCTCTACCAGGACGGCGACGGGGACCAGGCCCGGGAACATTGGCGGCGCGCCCTGCAGCTGGCGCCCGCCGGCGCGACGGAGCTGAGGAACGCCCTCAGCCTCAGGCTCGCGGGCCGCGTCCCGCCCGAGGCCGCCCCCTAGGGTGTCCATCGTGGCGCCAGCGGGCGTTCCCCTGCCGAGCCACGGTTTTGTCCGGCTACCCTATGAATTTTCCACACGCCAATTTTTGACTCCCCGCAATGGGGCTCCAATCTGGGACACCAAGGCCCCACCCCATGGCATTTTCCTCGTCAGGCCTTCCCGTCTCGCCGCAACCCACCGTCCGCCGGATGATGCTGGCCGTCCTTCTCCTTGCCGCTGGCGCGGCGCGGGCCGGGGACCATGCGCCGGAACTCGTCAGCGTGCCGCGCGTCACGCATCCGGGCGCCGGCCAGGTGTTCTATTTCCTGCTGACGGATCGGTTCGAAAACGGATCCACGGCCAACGACACCGGCGGCATTTCCGGCGGACCCGACGTGAGCGGATTTGATCCGACCCGGATCTCCCATTTTCACGGCGGCGACTTCGTCGGCCTCACCTCGAAGCTCGACTACATCAGGGGCCTCGGGGCCACGGCGATCTGGATCACGCCGCCCTTCAGGAACAAACCCATGCAGGTCGGCACCGCGGGCTACCACGGATACTGGATCCTCGACTTCACAAGAATCGACCCGCACCTCGGCACCGACGCGGAATTCCGGGAATTCGTGGCGCAGGCGCATGCCCGGGGGCTTCGCGTCTACCTCGACATCGTCACCAATCACACCGCAGACGTCATCCGGTACCGGGACGGGACGACGACCTACATCGACATGGCTTCGGCGCCCTATCGCGACGCGGATGGCAAGCCCTTCGATCCGCACCAGGTCGCCTTCAACGGGGTCAATCCAAGCTCCGATTTCCCCCGCCTCTCGGCCGAGCGGAGCTTTGCCCACGTGCCTGTGGTGCCGGCCGAGGAGGCCCACGCCAAGAGTCCCGAGTGGCTCAATGACGTCACGCTCTACCACAACCGGGGCAACAGCGACTTCAAGGGCGAGAGCTCCATGCACGGCGACTTCGTGGGCCTGGACGACCTGTTCACCGAGAACCCGAGGGTGGTGCTCGGGTTCATAGAGGTCTACAGCCGCTGGATGGAGCAATACGGCATCGACGGATTTCGGATCGACACGGTCAAGCACGTGAACCTGGAGTTCTGGGAGGCGTTCGGGGAGGCGATCCGCCAGAAGTCCCGGGAGCTGGGCCGGCCGGATTTCCTCCAGTTTGGCGAGGTGACCGACGGCGGGGATACCGCGTTGATGAGCGAGTTCGCGACAACGGGAAAGCTCGATGCCATTCTCGACTTCGGATTCTCCTGGGGCGCGCGCGACTTCGTCTCCCAGGGCCACGACAAGACGGCCCTCGCGGGCATCTTCGAGCGGGACGCATGGTACACCGACCATGACGGAACCGCCCAGAACGCGGTGACGTTCCTCAGCAACCACGACGCGGGACGGTTCGCCTCCTTCCTCAAGGAGGACAATCCGCTCGCCGGAGCCCCGCAGCTGGGCGACCTCGTCCTCCTGGGCTATGAGCTCCTGCTGACGGTCCGGGGCCAGCCCGCCATCTACTACGGGGACGAGCAGGGCATGGTGGGCATCGGCGACGACATGGGCGCGCGCGAGGACATGTTTGCCTCGAGGGCGCCGAAATTCCGGGAACTGGCGCTCCTCGGGACAACGCGGACGGGCGCCGATGACAAGTTCGACACCGGCCACCCCTTCTACCGTGCCATCCGCACGCTCGCCGCCTTGCGTACGGCCCATCCCGCGCTGGCGCGCGGCGCCATGCTGCTTCGCGAGAGCAGACAGCCCCACCTGTTCGCCTTCTCGCGCATCGAACGGAGCGAGCGCGTGGAGCTTCTGGTCGCCCTCAACAACTCGCGGACGGAGACCGTGGGAGCCACGCTGGCCACGAGCCAGCCGTCCGGCGCCGCCCTCAGGCGCATCTTCGACTCCCGCGATTCCAACCCGGCCGGCGGACCCCCTCTGACCGCCGGTGGCGACGGCAAGGTCTCGGTCTCGCTGGCTCCGCTTCAGTGCGTCATCTGGGAGGCCGAGGCGCCCCTGCCGGCGCCGGCCTCGGCGCCGTCCATCTCCTTCGCCTCCCCGGGCAGCGGCTCGACCTTCACGTTCACCGCGCGAACCGTCTATGGGCAGGTGATACCCATCCGCCAGGAGCTGCGCGCAGCCATCACCGGCGGCGACGGCTTCGCGGAGGTGACCTTTGCGATGGAGCGGGCCTCGCGCCCGGGTCAGTACGAGCTGCTGGGCACGGAGGATGCCGCGCCCTACCGTGTCTTCTGGCGGCCGCCGGCCGATCTCCTGCCTGGGGACGAATTGGCGTTCATCGCGACGGTGGACGACCTGCGGGGCCACAGGGCGTCGGCGGAAATCAACCGCCTCCACGTGGCGCCGGGCTCCGTGTCGTGCGGAATCAGGGGCGCCACCGTTCCCCTTTTGACCCGCGAGCCCGGCCCCTTCTTGGACGCGAAGGAAGGCGGTGAGCTCACGCTGACGGTGTCTGCCACCGGCACCGGACCCCTGGAATACGCCTGGGTTCACGATGGACTCGAGATCGAGGGGGCGTCGCAGCCGTCGCTCATATTGAAGAACGTCTCGGCTGGCGCCGCGGGCCACTATGTCGCGCTGGTCCGCAACCGCGAGGGCACCGCCATCAGCAGCGATGCGATTGTCCGCGTCGGGCCCAAGTAGGGCGCGGGCCCGTGGTTTCCTAACCCTGGATCCCCAGCAGAAAGCCGAGCGGAATCTCCACGCGCTTGCTCCAGGACGCTTCCGAATGCTCGGCCCCGGGGAAGACGCGCGTCGTCCATGACACGCCCTCCCGGTAGCCGCGCGCCTTCATGATCTCGTCCATCCTGTCCTGAAAGGGAGCGTATTGGGAGTCGAGGGTCTCGGTGCCATGGTCAAAGTAGAACCGGTGGGTGCCGGGATCGGGCAGGTGGTCCCGCAGATAGTCGATGACCGCGCCGTTGCCCGCAGGCCAGTGGGTCGAGAGGCAGGCCGCCGCCCCGAAAACCTGGGGGTATTCCGCCACCGCATACGCGGAGATGAGGCCGCCGATGCTCGATCCCATCACGAAGGTGTGCGCCGCGTCGGGTTGGGTGCGGAAGGTCGCGTCGATAAAAGGCTTCAGTTCCTGGACCATGAACTTGAGGTACAGGTCGGATATGATCGGGTGGGACTCGGGTCCGTAGCCGTTCGCGACGTCCTTGACGTCGCGGGTGGTGAAGGCCTTTGCGGGCATGTACTCGGCGGACCGCGTGCGGCCCGTGTTCCAGATGCCGACGATGATCGCGCCCCGGGTCCGGCCGGCCGAGATCAGCCGCTCCATGGCCTTGTCGACCTCCCAGGCGCGGCCGGCGTAGCTCTTGGACGGGTCGAACAGGTTCTGGCCGTCCTGCATGTAGATGACGGGAAATCGTGCGCCGGGCGCCTCGTCATACCCGGGCGGCAGCCAGACATCGACCTCGCGGGAGGCGACATAGCGGGACGCAAATTCCGGGTAGCTCACGATCCTTCCCGCGGGAGGCTTCGCCTGTTCGGTCCCGGCCGCCAGCACCGACGCGACGAGCCAGGGAGAAAGGGAGAGGAATCTGTACATGGGGTCCTGGGCAAAGGATGCGAGAGCGGCGATGGGAGTCAAAGACGCGGCTTCGGAGAAGTCCTTCATTGCGCCCAGAATACCTAGGCCCGGGACGGAACGCCGGTTTGGCCGGCCGGACGCGATGTTTGGCTTGGCTAAGTCCGGCAAGGGACGATTCAATGGGATCAGGCGCACATTCGGCGAAACCTTGAGGCAGTCCAGGCTTCCCTACCCATCAGAAACCAAACGATGACCCCTCACCCCCCACTGACGGAGCATTATTCAGGGAATGACGGAAAAACGGCCTACATCAACCAGCTGTTTGACGCGGGCTCCAAGCACTATGACGCCATCTCCGATTGGGGTTTCCTTCACAGCGGGCCGTTCTACAACCGCTGGGCCCTGCGCCGCCATGGCCTGCGCAAGGGCGATCAGGTGCTTGATGTGGCCTGTGGAACCGGCTCGGTCGCCGTCGAGGCGGCCAGGATCCTGGGGTCGGCCGACACGGTCACGTGCCTGGATCCGAGCGAGGGGATGCTCTCGGTCGCTCGAAGGAAGCTGCGCGCCCGCTTCGTGGTGGGCCGGGCCGAGCAGCTCCCCTTCTCGGACGATTCATTCGATTTCCTTACGATGGGCTTTGCGCTGCGGCATGTGACCGGCCTCGAGGAGGCATTCCGCGAATACCTGCGGGTGCTCAAGCCTGGCGGAAAGGTTCTCATTCTCGAGATCACGAAACCCTCGGGCCGCGCGGGCGCGTTTCTTTTCAGGCTTTATTTCGGCAGGATCTACCCGTTCCTGACCCGGGTGTTCACGCGAAGCCGGGACGCGCAGGCGATGATGGTCTATTTCTGGGAGACGATGGATGCCTGCGTAAGGCCCGAATCGGTGCTGGGGGCGCTTCGATCCGTGGGCTTTGTCGAAGCCAAGCGAATCGGGCTGCTCGGCCTTTTCAGCGAATACACCGCCGTCAAGGGACCGCCGACGGGCTGATCTCGCGGCCCCGGGCCGCTCATTCACGCTTGAAAAAGGGCCGCCCCGGGTCACCCCGGGGCGGCGTTGTTTTCTAGTTACTCACCGAGCGACCCGGTAGTCGGTCATTGCGATGTATGCCAGCGCAACCACAGCCCACCAAGACACGGCGAGGGCGATCGTTGTCATCACGGTTCGTCCTTTCTCTTTTGGGCCGCTTTCTTGGAAAGCGGCATTTCAGCGCCAATCCCGGAGAATCCAGGACAGGACACCAGTGACAGAAGATAAGACGCCTAGAAGACCTCAAAGGTTCCGCCTCTTTTTAAAAAGACGAATATGACTTAACAATATTATAGATAATATGATAAGTACGTCTTGAACCCCAAATGCCTTCGCCCCCCGACCATCAGGCGGACGGCCGGCCATCGGTATGTCTCTTATCCCAAGATAGCCCGAAAACCCGGCCCTTCAGGGCCGGGATGAAGGGCTACCGGCCTACGGCCGCTGCTGCTGGATATAGGCCTTCACCTTGGCAAGAGTAGCCCTTCCCGTGGAGGCGACAAA
>Ga0302326_10000765_pt1 | contig 84791 bp, 81 predicted proteins | sample Palsa_T0_3_FD_202264 | JGI IMG/M metagenome (GOLD analysis project Ga0302326, IMG submission 202264) | Peat permafrost microbial communities from Stordalen Mire near Abisko, Sweden - Palsa_T0_3 | ecosystem: Environmental > Terrestrial > Soil > Palsa > Peat permafrost | place: Sweden: Abisko...
CCGGCGGGTTCAGCGGGCCGCTGGCGGCCGGCTCTGGTCCCGCGCCGTCACCGGCCGCCGGCTCTGGTCCCGCGCCGTCCTTGGCAGCCGCGACGATAGCCCCGTTATCGGCGCTCCTCGCCTTTCCTGGCATTTCGACGTCCCCTGCCCCATGATCTCTGCTGCCCCGCCACGTCCATCGGCCAGTCATGCCCTCCATGTAACCAACTACGGTGGACGTGTGCGCAACTACCGCGAACAGCTCCGGGTGCCGATCTCTTATTGGCTGCTCGGGCTGATCAGCGTTGCCATCATCGGCACCACGCTCTGGGCCGGTTTCAGCGTGGTCGTCGCCGTCGCGGTCTACCTCGTCATCGGCGGCGGGTGCGCCGCGGCGCTGCTGCTCTGGGGCAGCACGCGGATCGAAGTGGCTGACGGCCAGCTGCGGGCCGGGCAGGCCGCGCTGCCGCTGGCGGAAGCGGGCGAGGTGGCGCAGCTCGACGAGGCGCAGGCGCGCGCGATGCGCGGCCCCCGGGCAGATCCTGCGGCCTTCATGCTCATCAGGCCCTATCTCAAGCTCGCCGTATATGTCGAGGTCAGCGGTACAGTTCCGGGTGCGCCATACTGGCTCGTCGGCACTAGGCGCCCCGCCGAGCTTGCGGCAGCGATCGAAAGATCACGTCCTGCCGCGCGCACTGGCGGCGGCCCCGTGGCATGATCACCGGACGGGCGTCAGGAAGGAACTCGGATGGCAGCCAAGAGCGCCAGCGGCACGAGCCGGGCGGTCGGAATGGTCTCCTCGCTGGTCGCTGGGGCCGTCGCCAGGAAGGCGATCACGTTCGGCTGGAAGCGAATTACCGGCAAGGAGCCGCCCACCGACCCGCAGGACCCCGACGTGGCGCTGAAGGAAGCGCTCCTCTGGTCGGTCGTGGTGGGCGTCGGAATGGAGGCGGCGCGCCTGCTCGTCACGCGGGCGGTGACGACGCGCATGCGCAGCGCCACGGCCGGCACTGAGGCTGGCCAGAGCGCCGAGGACGCAGCCGCCGCGAAGGGCACTCAGTAGCCGAGCCACCAGCCGGTGACCATCGGAGGGTCGGGCCAGAGCATGGATTCGGTATGACGAGGGCCGCACGGGTCGCGAACCCGGCTAACCCGGGCGCGGCGAACGTGAGAAACCGCTCGCGGCTGTCTTTCAAGATCAGATACGCAGTCCGGCACCCTGGCCGCGTGCTGCCGTACGCACGCCGGCGCGGCCGCGACGCCTGGATCAGTCTCCGGGCACCTGACCACGTCAGCTACTACCGGGCCGTGATGCGGTCAGACGCGGCACGCAGCCACGAAGGCGCGGTGGGCAGCAAGACCCGCGACTCCTGGCTGAAGATCGGCCGGCTGCAGTTTGACTTCCTGCTCAGCCACGGCCTCACGCCGGCGGCGCGGATGCTGGAGATCGGCTGCGGCAACCTGCGGGCCGGGCGGCTGTTCATCGACTACCTGGACGTCGGTAACTACTACGGCATCGACATCTCGCCGGAGATCCTGCTCGCGGCGCAGGACACGGTCACCGAATTCGGCCTGCAGGGGAAGCTCCCGCACCTGACGCTGGTCCGGGACATGGGGCTTGCCTTCCTGCCCGCGGGCCAGTTCGACGTCGTGCACGCCCACAGCGTGTTCTCGCACAGCCCGGTCAGCGTGATCGACGAGTGCCTGAGCAAGATCGGCCGGATCATGGCCCCTGACGGCTTCTTCGACTTCACCTTCGACCGGACGTCCGGCGAGGAGCACCAGGTGCTGCGCGAGGACTTCTACTACCGGACGGAGACCCTGGTGGAGCTGGCAGCCAAGTACGGCCTGACCGCCCGGTTCATGGACGACTGGGAAGCCCTCGGCCACCCGCAGTCCAAGCTGCGGGTCACCCGTGGCGGCTGACGGCCGGAGATTCTCGGCCGGCCGGAGATTCTCGGCCGCCTTCGCCTCGTGCACTTACCTGCGGGCCGGCAATAGGGCAAGACTAGGGGCAGCCCGAAGGCCGGCGAACGCCTGTTTCCCGACCCGGACGGCTGAGGCGGGAACATACCCGAACCGATGATCGCGAGGCGAACATGACCGAGCCACGGGTCCTGGGAATCGTGCTGGCCGGCGGGGCCGGCAAGCGGCTGGCGCCGCTCACCGCTGACCGCGCCAAGCCGGCCGTGCCGTTCGGCGGGCTCTACCGGCTGGTGGACTTCGCGCTGTCCAACCTGGTGAACGCGCGGTGCCTGCGGATCTGCGTGCTGACCCAGTACAAGAGCCACAGCCTGGACCGGCACATCACCACGACCTGGCGGATGAGCAGCCTGCTCGGCAACTACGTGACTCCGGTGCCCGCGCAGCAGCGGCGCGGCCCGCACTGGTACACCGGCTCCGCGGACGCCATCTACCAGTCGCTCAACTTGATCTACGACGAACGGCCGGACATCGTGGTCGTCTTCGGCGCGGACCACGTCTACCGGATGGACCCGGGCCAGATGGTCGAGCAGCACGTCGAGTCGGGCGCGGCCGTCACCGTGGCGGCCATCCCGGTACCGCGGGCCGATGCCACCGCCTTCGGCGTCATCGGCGTCGGCAAGGACGGGCGCACCGTCGACGCGTTCCTGGAGAAGCCGGCCGATCCGCCGGCCCGTCCCGGCAACCCGGACGAGGCGTTCGCCTCGATGGGCAACTACGTCTTCACCAGTGACGCGCTCGTCGAGGCGCTGCGCAAGGACGCCGCCAACGACGACAGCCTGCACGACATGGGCGGTGACATCATCCCGATGCTGGTGGGCGAGCGCAGCGCGCAGGCCTACGACTTCCAGACCAACAAGGTGCCGGGGGCGACCGAGCGGGACTCCGGCTACTGGCGCGACGTGGGGACGCTTGACTCCTACTTCGACGCGCACATGGACCTCTGCGCCGTGCACCCGGTGTTCAACCTGTACAACGACAAGTGGCCGATCCTGACGAACGTGCCGTCCGTGCCGCCGGCCAAGTTCGTGCACAACTCCGGCGACCGGGTCGGCCGCGCCATCTCCAGCCTGGTCAGTAACGGCGTGATCGTCTCCGGCGGGACGGTGCTCAAGTCCGTGCTCTGCCCCGGGGTGCGAGTCGACAGCTGGGCGACCGTGGAACGCTCCGTCGTGCTGCACAACACGCGGATCAGCCGGCACGCCGTGGTCAAGAACGCGATCCTGGACAAGAACGTCGTCGTCCCCGAGGGTGTCCAGGTCGGGGTGGACAAGGAACACGACAGGGCACGCGGGTTCGTGGTCTCCGAGGGCGGCGTCACCGTCGTCGGCAAGGGCCAGGTGGTGCCGGAGTGACCGGCGGCAGCCCTGGCCGGGGGAAGCTCGCGGTCGCGTTGCTGACCAGGGAGTACCCGCCGGACGTGTACGGCGGCGCCGGGGTGCACGTCGAGTACCTGGCACGCGAGCTCGCCGTCCTGGTCAACCTGACCGTGCACTGCCAAGGTGCGGACCGCCCCGGTGCCGTCGCCCACCAGCCATGGGACCGGCTGGCGGGCGCGAACCCGGCACTGGCGACGATCTCCGCCGACTTGTCGATGGCGTCCGCCGCCGCCGCCGCGGACCTGGTGCACTCCCACACCTGGTACGCGAACCTGGGCGGCCACCTGGCGTCGCTGCTGTCCGGCGCGCCGCACGTCGTCACCGTGCATTCGCTGGAGCCGCTGCGGCCGTGGAAGGCCGAGCAGCTAGGCGGCGGTTATGCCCTCTCGTCCTGGTGCGAGCGAACGGCGATCGAGTCCGCGGCGGCGGTCATCGCCGTCTCCGAGGGAATGCGGCACGACCTGCTTGCCTGCTACCCAGCCGTGCCTGCCGACCGCGTGCGGGTCATCCGAAACGGGATCGACACCCGGGAGTACGCCCCCGATCCCGGCACCGACGTGCTGGAGCGCTACGGCGTGGACCCTGGCCGGCCCCTGGTCGTCTTCGTGGGCCGGGTCACCCGGCAGAAGGGGCTGCCCGTCCTGCTGCGCGCCGCGGCGCGGCTCGATCCGGAGACGCAGCTGGTGCTCTGCGCGGGCCAGCCAGACACCGCGGAACTGGCAGCCGAGGTCACCGCACTCGTCCAGGAGCTGCGGGACACCAGGTCAGGCGTGATCTGGCTATCGGGCATGCTGCCGAGGCGCGAGGTAATCCAGCTGCTGACGCATGCCACCGCGTTCGTCTGCCCGTCGCTTTACGAGCCGCTCGGCATCGTGAACCTGGAGGCCATGGCGTGCGGCACCGCAGTCGTCGGGTCCAGGGTCGGGGGCATTCCCGAGGTGGTGGCCGACGGGCAGACCGGGATGCTGGTGCCGCCCGGCGACCCGGCTCCGCTGGCCGATGCCGTCAACGTGCTGGTCCGCGACCAGGCCCTGGCGGCAGCGATGGGCCGGGCGGGACGCGAGCGGGCCATCGCCGAGTTCGACTGGGCGAGCATCGCCGCGCAGACCGTCGAGCTTTATGCCGAGCTGACAGCTTCTACCGCCGCTGCTGCCGCCCCTGCTACCGCCGGGTCATGGCAGCCGGGCAGTACCTCAGGTGACTGAGCCGGCCGCGGCTCCGGTCGCTCGTCCCCCCCAGCGAGCGAGCTCACTGTCAAGGTCGAGCGGCGCGATCATCTCGCCGCCGCGCAGTTCGCGCTCCCAGTCCTCGGCCGGAACCCGCCACATCACCTCGAACTCGATCCCGTTCGGGTCCTTGGCGTACAGGGACTTCGACACCCGGTGATCGCTGGCGCCGACCAGCGCACCGGCGTCGGCCAGCCGGGCCCGGGCGTCGGCGAGCTCGGCCAGCGTACCGACCTCCCAGGCGAGGTGGTACAGCCCGAGCGACGGGCTCTTTGGCAGGCTGGCGCCGGGAACCTCGAACAGGCCCAGGTCGTGATCGTTGGCCGACCCCGGTGCCCGCAGGAACGCGGCCCGGCCCGGAATCTGCAGGCGAACCTCGAAGCCGAGCGTGGCACGGTAGAAGTCGACGGTGCCGGCCACGTCCCGGACGTACAGGACGGCGTGATTCAGGCGGCGTACGGCCATGAGGTATCTCCTGGTGAAGAGTTCGTGCCCTGGTGAGGGGTTGTGCTAGGGAAAAGGCCGGGCAGGTCCAGCTGATTCCCCGGGACGTCGCTGCTCCGGGGACGTCGCGGCTACGGGGACGTCGCTTCCCCGGGGACGTCGCGGCTACGGCTCAGCGGGCAAGCCCGGCCCGCTGCTCCCGCCCGGGCCGGTGTAGATGCCGCGCGGCCGGATCGGCCGCTTGCGCGCGTACTCCTCCAGCGCGTGCGCCAGCCAGCCGGCGCTGCGGGCGACCGCGAACACCGCCTCACCGGCCCCCCGGATCATCCCTGCGGCGTCCGCCAGGGCGGCGAGCGCGAAATCGATGTTCGGCTCGGGCAGCGCCCGGCGGCGCGCCTCGGCGAGCACCGCGTCGGCGACGGCGAGCCGCGGCGAGCCGGGCGCCAGATCCCTGATCATCGAAAGCAGCAGAACGGATCGCGGGTCGCCGGTCCGATACACGAAGTGACCGAATCCGGGGATGCGCTCGCCGCGCCTGAGCAGCTCGCCGACGACGCGGGGCGCGTCGGACGGGTCGCTGGCCGAGGCGAGCATCAGCTCGGCGCCGAGGGAAGCGCCGCCGTGCAGGGCGCCGCCGACCGCGCCGAGGCCCGTGGCCACCACCGCGTACGGGTCCGCGCGTACCGAGGCGGCGACCCTGGCAGCCAGCGTGGAGGTGGCGAGCTCATGATCGGCCAGCAGCACGAGCGCCGCCTGCACGACGCCGGTGAGGCCGGGCTGATCCGGGTGCGGGCAGAGCCTGGTCGCCAGCCGCGCCGCGATGGAGGTGCCCGGGCCCGCCGTGGCACCCGGGCCCGCCGCGCCCGCCGTGGCGCCCGGGCCTGCCGCGGCGCTGGGTCTTGCCCGGCCGGATACTGCAGCGGGCAGGCAGTCGACCAGGCCGGCGACCAGGCAGCGGGCTGCAGCGACGACCGCCGGCGGGTCGAGCTGGAGGCGGAGCGGGTCGGTAGCCGCAAGCGCCGGAACGATCACCTGCAGCCGCTCAAGCGGCAGCGTGCCGGGCGGCAGCGCCGCCTGGGCGGCGGTGCCCACCGCAATGGCCTCTCGAGTGGCGTGCCAGGGCGCGGAAGGCCCGGCATCGTCGAACGAGCCCGTCCACAGGAAGCCGGCCACCTCCTCGAAAGTCCGGCTGGTCGCGAGCACGGTGGCCTCCAGGCCCCGGTACCAGAGCCGGTCACCGGCGATCTCGGTGAGCGCCGACTCGATGACGAGCTCGGTGGCGCCCGGCGCACGGCGCGGCCGGCCCCGCCTGGCGAGGCTCTCCACCTCACCGGGGTCGAACATGCTGGTCCTGCCGTCCTGGCTGGTCCGCCGGGTGAGGACTCCCCTACTCACGTAGGAGTAGAGGCTGGCCTGCTTGATGCCGAGCCGCCGCGCGGCATCGGCTGCCCCGATCCACTCCGTCACGCCGCTCCTCCGCTCCGATCCGGCTTCCGGCAGTTTCCTGGCCGCCGGCCGTTTCCTGGCCGTCGGCCGCCCCGTGTCCCGGCCCACGGCAACCCGTTCGATGTGGCATTGGACGGCATCCAACCCGCCTAGAGCCACGTCGAACGGGTTGCAGCTGGCGGCTGCGCCAGCATCCCGCCTGGATCCGCGGGCGAGGCGGAGCCACGATAGTTGATTTTAATCAACATTGACTGAAACTGTACACTGATGATCGACCATGACGGCAGAGTAGCGGGATCCCCCTGCTGGAATGCTGGCCGACGGCGGGCCGGCCCGGCCGGGCCCCGGCGATCCAGGAGGCCAGGAATGCCGACGGTTCACTTCCTCGACGTCACCAACCGCGACGGCGTGCAGACCGCCAGGACGGGACTGTCCAAGTTCGGCAAGACGATGATCAACTTCTATCTGGCCAGGCTGGGCGTGGCGCAGTCGGAGATCGGCTTCCCGTTCCTGTTCCACGAGGTGCCCTACGTCCGGGCTAACGTGGCGCTGTCGGCGGCCGGGGCGTTCGGGCCGCTGCGGCTGTCCGGGTGGTGCCGGGCCATCGCCGCCGACGTGCAGGCCGCGGCGCCGCTCGGGCTGAGTCACTACAACCTGTCGATCTCCACCTCGGACCAGATGATCGAGCATAAGTTCCGCGGCAGGCTGGACCGTGCGGCGATCATCGCGGAGATGACCGCGGCCGTCGCGGCGGCGAAGCAGGCCGGCGCCCGCACCGTCGGCGTCAACGCCGAGGACGGGTCCCGCACCGACGACGCGTTCCTGCTCGATTTCGCGCTCGCCGCCAGGGACGCCGGCGCCGACCGGGTGCGTTACTGCGACACGATCGGCGGGGAGAGCCCGGAGCGGATCCGGGATCGGTTCGCGAAGCTGGCCAGCGCGGTGGCTATCCCGGTGGAGACGCACTGCCACAACGACCTGGGCATGGCGGTGGCGAACTCGGTGTCCGGCGCGCTCGGCGACCTCGACGCCGGCCAGGACGCCTGGGTCAACACCTGCGTCAACGGGATCGGCGAACGGTCCGGCAACGCCGACCTGCTGTCCTGCATCCTCGCCTTCCAGCACGGATTCGGGGTGTCCGGCAAGGCCGAGATCGGCGACCGGATCGACTTGTCGTGGGCCAGGCGGTTCGCTCTGTGGGCGAGCTACGCCTTCGGCCAGCCGCTGCCGCAGAACCAGCCGGGCACCGGTCGCAACGCGTTCGCGCACGAGTCGGGCATCCACGCCGACGGCGCGCTCAAGGACCGGCACAACTACGAGCTGTACGACGACGACACCCTCGGCCCGTTCCCGGCCGACTGGCACGCCACGCCGGGCCGGGTCGTGCTGACCGGGGAGTACGGCGGGCTGGCCGGGTTCCGGCACGTGCTGGCCGGCCTCGGCGTGCAGGCCGGCGACGACGAGGACCTGGTGTTCAGGCTGGTGCAGCTCTGCGCGTCGGCGACCGGCAAACCGCTCACCGACGACGAGCTGCGGCTGATCGCCGGATACCCCCGCGAGCTCTCGCTGCTCTACCCGGGCCTGCTCAGCTGACCGGCGCGGGCCTGAGCGTCAGCACCCCGCTGTCAGAAGCGATCCGCCATCGGCGCGACAGCGCGAGCTTCAGCTGCCGATCTGCTTGCGGCCGCGGGCGCGGACCCGGCGGCGCTGGGCCGGGTCGAGCATGGCCCACAGCACGGCCGGGATGGCGACGGCCGCGACGATCACCCCGATGGCCAGCCAGGGGTTGATGATGAACAAGATGAGCCCGATGACGATCCCGGCGATGCCGAACTTCATGTGAGGCGACATACCGGACTCCCTCTCCTTGGCGGGACCATGCGTCTCCCGCTCACTGCTGACCAGCTAACTAGACCACATTCTCCGGTCGCTACGGTAACGCCAGGCGGGCAGCCGAAGTTCCGCCGCGCGGCCGGCCTGACCGCCGGTCTTGCGGATCGTGACATCTGCCCCGGTTGCGAGCATGGACAATGAGGTGCACGAACCTGGAGGATGCCATGACGCTGTCGCTGCCCATCGACGCGAGCGCTAACGAGCTGCTGTCCCGCAGCCCGCTGGCGCTGCTGATCGCCATGCTGCTCGACCAGCAGGTCCCGCTGGAGAAGGCATTCAGCTCGCCGCGGGTCCTGGTGCAGCGGCTCGGCCACGAGCCGACGGCCGAGGAACTGGCCGGCTACGACCCCGATGCGCTGGCCGCCATCTTCAGCGAGCGGCCCGCGCTGCACCGCTACCCCAGGGCGATGGCCGCCCGCACGCAGGACCTGGCCAGAGTCGTCGCCGATCGCTACGACGGGGACGCCGCACGGGTCTGGGCGGACGCCGCGACCGGCGAGGAGCTGTCCGCGCGGCTGTCGGAGCTGCCCGGGTTCGGCGCCTACAAGGCCCAGATCCTGATCGCGCTACTGGGCAAGCAGCTCGGCGTGCGGCCGGACGGCTGGCGCGAGGCGGCCGGCCGGTTCGGTGAGGAGGGCTCGCACTACTCCGTCGCCGACATCGTTGACGACGCGTCGCTGGCCGAGGTCCGCGCGTTCAAGAAGCAGATCAAGGCCGCCGCCAAGGCAGCGGCCGGTAGCTGACCCGCCTTACTCGCTGCATGTTGTAACATATTGACATGACAACAAGGACGATGGGCGTGCGTGAGGTCACCCGCAACACGTCGGCGGTGTTCGACCAGGTGAGCAACGGCGACACCATCGTTGTCACCAATCGGGGCCGGGTGGTGGGGATCATCACGCCGCCGCAGGCGTACTCGCCGCAACTGGCTGAACTCATCGCGCTGGGCACCGTGCTGCCACCCGCCGTTCCCGGTGGCAGCGCCGCGCTCTTGTCCATGCCCGGATGGCCAGGGACGGCCCGGGATTCGTCAGCTGACCTGGAAGCGGTCCGCGAGGATCGCGCATGATCTACATCGACACGTCGGCGGTGCTCAAGCTTGTTCGTCCCGAGCGCCAGAGCGACGCGCTGCGGGCCTGGCTGGCCGACAACCCGGACGACCTGGTCAGCTCGGCGCTGGTGCGCACGGAGGCTCGCCGCGCCCTGCTGCGCAATGACCCGGAAGCGCTGCCGAACCTGCCGGCGGTCTTGTCGGTCATCGCCCAGATCCCGGTGAGCGAATCCGTCCTGGATGGCGCCGCGATGTTTCCGGGCCCGCTGCTGCGCACCCTGGATGCCATCCACCTCGCCAGCGCCGAGGCCGTCGCGGGCGTGGCCTTCTTCCTTGCCTACGACCAGCGGCTGATGGCAGCCGCCGCTGAGCGCGGCCTGTCCGTGACCAGCCCAGCCTGATAGGACTCCCCCGCTCACTGATGATTGAGCCACCGCCGTCGTGATGAGACTGGGCCGGCAGCCGCCATGGCGATTGGTCAGCTGGCCTGGCGCTACCAGGCGGCCGCGCCGAAGGCGAACTTGCTGTTGTCGGTGAAGAGCAGGTGCGCGCCAGACAGCCTGCCGCCGGAGATCGTCGCCACCCACAGAGACGGCCGCCCGTGCGCGCGCAGGTAGAGGATCCGGTCCCCGCCCGGCGCGAACGCCTCGGGGAGCACGTCCGGAGGCAGCGCGGCCACGCGCCGCACGGCGACGCCTGCCGCGGAGATCGTCGCCACCCCCACCCGGGCGCGGCTGTTCAGCGAGTCGGTCAGCAAGAGCGTGCCGCTCCTCGCGACGTCGCCGCTGATCAGCGGCTGGCCCCAGGTACCCGGCACGAAGACGCGCGTCGCCCGCGGCTCTGCTGAATCCAGGTTGACCAGGACGAGGCATAGGGAGTCCGGCGTGGTCTGCCGGCCGCACGAGTTGCGGGTTGCGGCTGCGGCCGTTGTCGATGGCGTCCTGGCCGCTGCGGCTGCGCCGAACGGCATCGGCATGGCGACGACTTGCGCGCCGCCGCCGAGCCAGGTGACCTGGCCGTTCAGCAGTCCTGAGCCGGAGCCGATGAGAGCGGCCAGATTCACCACCCTGGTCACGCCCGTGTGCAGGTCGCGGATGGCGAGCCTGGTGAACAGCCGGCCGGTGGCGTAGGCAAGATAGCGGCCATCGGGACTGACCGCAGGCTGCGCGCCGTCGGCGACGAAGTTCCGGCGCCCGGTGGCCACCGTGATGCGGTCGATGTGGATCTGGCCTGGACCGCTCAGCGTCACGTAGACGAAGCGCGAGTCCGGCGACAGCGCCATGCCGTTGCCGGTGAGCGAGTCGCCGAAGGCCGCTACCCGCCGGACGGTCCGTCCGGTGAGCGACGAGAACAGCCTGATCCATTGCTGCGTGCCGGTGCTGGACTGCAGCGCTCCGGCGAAGGCCGGGGGGTCGGCAGCGGGCCGGGACGGCAGGCGGCCGGACCGGACCTGCGAGGGGCCGCTGACCGGGACCGGCGGCGATCGCCGCCAGCCGACCGCCAGCGCGACGCCGACGATCACCACCACGACGGCGGCCATCGCGGCGAGCGGGGCCAGCCAGCGCCGCGCCCTTGACTGGCCGCTGGGCTGCGCCGTTGACTGGCCGCTGGGCTGCGGGGGCCTTAGCGGGCGGAGATGGGCCAGATTTATCCGTTCAGCCTCTGTCTTCAGCTCCTGGCGCAGGCGGTGCTCTATGTCGGCCATCGCTCAGCCCTCCTCGCCGAGGCTGCGGGCCAGCGCGGCCAGCCCGCGCGACGTGGTCGAGCGGACCGCGCTCTGGCCGATCCGGAGCACGGCCGCGATCTCGGCGGCGTCGAGGTCCAGGTAGAAGCGGAGCACCAGCACCTCGCGCTGCCGGCGCGGCAGGCTGCGCAGCGCCGCCGCGAGCTCGCCCCGGTCCGACGCCGCGTCGGCCGCGTCCGGTGCGCCATCGCGCGGCTGCGCGAGACTGGCCGCGTGCTTCCTGGCCACCGCGGCCCGGCGGTGCACCGACCGGCAGCCGTTCAGCACGCTGGACCTCGCGTACGCCAGGCCGCTGGCCGGGTCGCGCAGGCCGCGCCAGCGCCCGTGCAGCCGCTCGAACGCGTCCTGCACCACGTCCTCGGCGGTCGCCAGGTCGCCCACCATCAGCAGCGCGAGGCGGACAAGCTCCAGGTGGTGATCGCGGAACAGCGCCGTGACGGCCAAGGCTGACTCGTCATGGCCAGACCCGCGGTCGCCGGGCCGGGGCGGCTCGCCCTCGCCGGGCCGGCTGGGCGCGCAACCGCCGGGCGGGGGTGGCGCATGCCCGGCGGGCCCGCCGGGCGCATCCGCCTGCCCGCCGCTCAGCGCCTCTGCCATCTCGGCCTCCACGTTACAGAGACGTGCACGCGGCCCGCAGCGCTGCGCCGCCCGGCCGGCTAATGCCAGGCAGCGTGTCAGCAGGCAGACGAGGCCATCGCCGGCCTCATGCCCGCACTATGCCCGCACTCGGTCCAGCACCGCCTTGACGCGCATGGCGAGATCGCGAGGACTGAACGGCTTGATGATGTAGTCGTCCGCTCCCGCGGCGAATCCGGCCGCGACGTCGGCATCCTCCGCGCAGGCCGTCAGCAGGATGACGGGGACAGCGGCGGTGGCCGGGTCCCGGCGAAGTTCCCTGCATACGTCCAGGCCGGACATACCTGGCATCATGACGTCAAGAACGGCCAGGTCAGGCAGATGCCCGCGGGCGTCGGCAAGGGCCGAGACGCCGTCTGGGAACCCCCTGACCTCGTGACCGGCCCGCTCAAGCTTGAAGGTCACCAGAAACCGGATGTCGGCGTCGTCTTCGGCCAGCAGAACCGTGGCCATCCTTGCCCCCCGCCGATGTTCCGGTGCGGTTCGGGGCGAAGCCTGCCCCGTGCCCGTATCACTCACGACATGAGTGGCGTCGCCGCGTTTCGAGACTATGTGTAGTATATAACTTACTCACAGTAATGAATTACTTCAGACCCGATACCGGCCCAGTGCTGCCCGCAGGTGACATCGAAGACCCGGGCAACCAGCGGCGATGGGTCGCGGCGACCCGAAAGGTTGCGATGGTCGAGTTGCAGCCACCTGGGCGGCAGGAGAGCGGACCACGGCGCGAACTCGAGCTCACCTGCATGAGCAACCTGCTGTCCACTACCGAGGAGCGCGTGTACTTCAAGGACCTGCTGAGCCGGTTCCTCTTTGTCAGCGCAGGCTGGATCGCCGCGTACACCCCAGGCCGTCCGGTCGAGGACCTGATCGGGAAGACCGACTTCGACGTCTTCAGCGTCCAGCACGCCTCCGCTGCCCTTGCGGACGAGCAGCAGGTCATTCGCACCGGCGAGCCGCTGGTGGGGAAGGTGGAGCGGGAGACCTACAGCGGCGCGGAGGGCGGCCGGCCTGGCGGCTGGGTATCGACCACGAAGATGCCGCTGCTGGACGACCGCGGTCGCATCATCGGCACCTTCGGGATCTCCCGCGACGTCACCGCGCAGATCAGGGCTGAGAAGGCCCTGGCGCGGCAGGCCCTTCAGCTGAGCACCCAGAACGAGAGCCTGCGCGAGCTGGACCGGCTGAAGGACGAGTTCATCGGCTTGGTCTCGCACGAGCTGCGCACGCCGCTGGTCTCGATCATCGGTTACGTCGAGCTGCTCAAGGACGAGGGCACCAGCGGGCCGGACGCCGACCACTTCGCCGAGGTGATCGAGCGGGGCGCGCAACGCCTGCTGCGCCTGGTCGGGGACCTGCTGCTCCTGTCCCCGATCAAGTCGGGAAAGATGCCGATGGAATTCCGCAGCGCAGACCTTGCCGACATCGCCGCCGCCGCGGTCGAAGAGATGCGGCTCGAGGCTGAGCTGAAGCACATCAACCTGACCCTGTCCGCCACCGCCGTGCCCTGCTTCGCTGTCGATCCGACACGCATCGCCCAGCTAATCGGCAACCTCATCTCCAACGCGGTGAAGTTCACCCCGGACGGGGGGAAGGTCGAGGTCGGGCTCGGAGTTCAAGGGGACCAGGCTGTGCTCACAGTCACCGACACCGGCATCGGCATCCCGGCCGCCGACCGGGAGCGGGTCTTCGAGCGGTTCTTCCGTACCGCGGCCGCCACGCGGCTGGTGATCCCCGGCACCGGCCTAGGGCTGACGATCACCAAGGCCATCGTGGAAGCGCACAACGGCACGATCTCGGTCGACGGGGACGAGGGCCGCGGAAGCACGTTTAAGGTATGCCTTCCGCTCCGGCCGTCGCGCTCCCCCGACCTGCGAGACCCTGCTCAGGCTCTGGCGGCCCTAAGATAACGGTCATGCGCCGCTGCAGGGGGAGGTCCCACCACCTCGCCTTACTCGCGGCGATCGCTTCCCTCGCGGCGGGCTGCGCGGGCAGTGGTGGCGCCGGGCCGAAAGACACGCTACGCACTCTCACCCGCCAGCCGACGGCATCGGCGCCGGCCGCTACGCCAAGCGCAGCTAAGCCACGAGCTGTTACCTCTCCCTTTGCGAGCCGCCGCCTTCGCAGCTATCTCGCCAGCCGGTCTGGTGACGTGACCGCAGCACTGTACGACGCACGCACCCAGCGCACCTGGCTGCTCCACCCGCGGTCCGCTCAAGACACCGCGAGCATCGTGAAGGTGGAGATCATGGGTACTGCTCTGCAGGAGGCAGCAGCGGCCGGCCGTGCGCTGCCGGCCGCAGAGGCCGAGCTGATGCCGTCGATGATCGAGAACAGCGACAATGATTCAGCTACCGCGCTGCTCGCCGACGTGGGCGGTCCGGCCGCACTCGCACGGTTCGACCGGTCCGCCGGCATGACGGACACGACGCCCTCCACACTGGCCCTGATTCCTGGTACCTCCTTGCCCGGCTGGGGCCTGACGACGACGACCGCTCTCGATGAAGTGACCCTCGTCTCGAAGTTCGCTTATCCCAACGCGGTCTTGTCCGGCGCCTCTCGTCACTACGGACTGTCCCTGATGGAGCACGTCGAAGCCGATCAGGACTGGGGCGTTTCCGGCGGTGTCCCCGCTGGCACGACCGTGGCGCTCAAGAACGGCTGGCTTCCCCTCGGGCCGTCCGACTGGCAGGTCAACAGCATCGGGTGGATCTTTGGCCACGGTCGTAACTACGTGCTCGCCGTGCTGACCAGGGGCAGTCCGACGGAGGCCTACGGGATCGAGACCGTCGAGACCATAGCGAGGGACGTCTATCGGTCACGGGCCAGCGACCCGCGGCGGTGATCCGCACCGGTGATCCGCGAGAACGCCGTGCCGGGTTGCCGGCCGGGCGGGAGCAGCTGCTACATGCTGCTCACCGACGTCGAGGGCAAGCCGTACTGGGCCGCAGTCGGATTCCATAGCCTGACGAACAGGGTCTTGAAGTGGACTGCCTGCTGGTCGGCGGTAAGCGCAGAGCTCGATTGACTCCCAGCCTGGCAATCGGTCTGCTGCTGCTGCGCCCACGTCAGGTAGTCGTTGTCAGCGCTCAGCGAGTAGAAAAGCGCATTCGTGAGGTCAGACTTCAGCACAGCGCCGCGGCGGAGCGCGCCTGTCGACAGGTCCTGAGCCTGAGCGTATTCGGTCTGACGCTGATCGCGAACCTGCTGGATCTGCCGGATGCTGCGGGACAGCTGGGTGCAGGACTGGACCTTGTCCGCCGCATCACTCAGCCGAAGGCTGCTGGTGGCACCGGTAGCCAGCAGGTTGCTGACGGCAGTCGCTTCGGCGAGTGGCGACCCCGACGGCGAGGGCGACGGCGACGGCGACGGCGAGGGCGAGGGTGACGGCGAGGGCGAGGGCGACGGCGAGGGCGAGGGCGACGGCGGGGTGCGGTTGTGGCCAACGAGGACCACGGCCACGACCGCGGCCGCTGCCAGCACGGCGACCGCTGCGATAACCACTGCAGCGATCAGGCCGCGGGATCGTCGCGCGGGCGGCTGCGGCTGCCAGCCGGGGCCGCCCGGGCCGTACATCGTGGGCGGGCCGGAGCTTGTGGGCGCGCTGGCGGCCGGCCGAGAGCCGGGGCTTGCGGGCGGGCCGGCCGGTGGCGCAGAGCCGGGGATCGCGGGGTGATCGGCTGGCGGCCGGACGTCGCGCTGCCCGCCAGGAGTGAGGTTGCGCGCGGGACTTGCATCCTGTCCCGGTGCTCGTCCGGGCACTTCGGTGGCTGGCCACGGCGGGGGCGGGTAGCCCGCGCCGGGGCCAGGGTCAGTGTGCTGCGTGCGTGGCGGCGCAGGGTCGCCGGGTATCAGGCCCAGGGCGCGGCCCAGGTCCGCAGCGAACTGCGCGCAGGTCGGGTAACGCCCGTCCGGCGACTTCGCCATCGCGCCGGCCAGCACGGCATCGACGGCAGGCGGAAGGTCAGCCCGCCGGGCTGCGAGCGATGGCGGCGGCTCAGACAGGTGCGCCGTGATCATCGCGAGGCCCTGCTCCCGGCGGAACGGCGGCGTTCCGCTGAGCAGCTCGAATGCGGCGCAACCGAGCGAGTACTGGTCGGCGCGCCCGTCCACGTTGCGCCCGTCGAGCTGCTCGGGGGCGATGTAGTCGAGGGTGCCGACGAACTGCCCCGTCAGGGTGAGGCTGGTGGTGGAGAGCGAGTGCTTGCTGATCCCGAAATCGGAAAGGTAGACGTGCTCAGCCTCGTCGTCGGTGCGCAGGCTGCGGCCCTGCGCGGGAGCCCTGGCGCTCGCATCGAGCAGCATGTTGGCTGGCTTGACGTCGCGGTGGACCAGGCCGTATCCATGGGCCGCGTCGAGCGCCGCAGCGACCTGGGTGATGATGCTCCATACCCGGCCCGCCGCCAGCGGGCCGCTCCGATCAAGCAGCGACCGGACGTCGCCGCCCTGCACGTAACGCATGGCGATGAACAGGGAACCGCCGGCCTCACCCGCCTCGTAGATCGGGATGATGTTGGGGTGGTCGACCGCTGCCGCTGCACGTGACTCGCGGATAAACCGCTGCCGGAACGCGGCGTCTGCGGCCAGTCCTGGCGCGAGCAGCTTGAGCGCTACCCGGCGGTCCAGCCGCTCGTCTCGAGCCCGGTAGACGACGGCCATGCCGCCCTGGCCGATCTGCTCCTCAAGCCGGTATCCGGCGATCTTGTCTGCCGGGGCGGCGCTGATCTCGGTCCGGGGCCGGGATGTCGCCCGCGGGCGGGGGGATCTGGCCCGGGGCCGCGGGGACTTGCCCTCCGGCGCCGCAGCGCCCTCGCCCGGGGCCGGGGTGCCCTCGCCCGGGGCCGGGGTGCCCTCGCCCGGGGCCGGGGTGCCCTCGCCGGGGGCCGGGGTGTTCGCGCCCGGGGGCTGGGTAGTTTCGTCCTTCTTGGCGGCTGCCTCAGGACGGGGCGTCCGCGGGCGCGATGATCTCGTCCGCGGCCGGGCTGAGCTGGCCCGGGGCCGCGGGGACTTGCCCTCCCGCACCGGGTTGTCGTCGCCCGGGGCCGGGGTGCCCGCGCCCGGGGCCGGGGTGCCCGCGCCCGGAGCCGGGGTGCCCGCGCCCGGAGCCGGGGTGCCCGCGCCCGGAGCCGGGGTGCCCGCGCCCGGAGCCGGGGTGCCCGCGCCCGGAGCCGGGGTGCCCTCGTCGCTCACTGCGCCTGCACGGCAGCCGCCGACTCCACTAAAGTAACCTTTCGCCCTGCGCATCGACCAGCCATGGCGTGCCCTCCCAAGGACATTCTGCCGTTCAGCGTCGCACGCCCAGTGCACGCAGTGTCAATCTCCTCGAACCCGCAGACTTCCGCCCGCCAGTGCTTCGAGGCCGACCGTCACAATTGTGCCGCCGAATGGTGTAACGGCCGGGCCGCTATCGCTGACTGCAAGGGTGTTGCCGGGTCAGAACTCGTCACCGTGAGAGGCACCACACATGAACAGCAGCAGCTGGCACCGGATCGACCCGGTCGACGTTCCGGATGAGGGACGAGTCCGCAGTGTCACCGTGGACGGCCGTACGGTCGCGCTGGCCCGGTGCGGTACCCGCCTCGGCGCGCTGGAGAACAGGTGCCCGCACCAGGGCGGCCCGCTCGGCGAGGGCTCGATCGAGAAGGGCTGGCTGCGCTGCCCTTGGCACGGGTACGACTACGACCCGCTGACCGGGCTGCCCCCGGGGGGCTTCTCCGACGGGGTCCCGTCTTACCAGGTGGACGAACGTGCCGACGGCGCCTACGTACACCTACCCGCGATTGCGGAGCGCAGCCGCACGGTGAGCGACGTGCTGGTCGAGACGCTCGTCGCCTTCGGGATCACGCACGTGTTCGGCATGGTCGGCCATTCCAACCTGGGCTTCGCCGACGCCATGCGACGGGCCGAGGAGCGCGGGGAGCTGACCTACATCGGGATCAGGCACGAGGGCGCGGCCGCCTTCGCGGCCAGCGCGTACGGCAAGCTCTGCGGTCGCCCGGCCGTCTGCTTCGCGATCGCGGGCCCCGGCTCGACCAACATGCTGACCGGCCTTTATGACGCGAAGCTCGACCAGTCGCCGGTCGTGGCGATCTCCGGTCAGGTGCCGTCGGCGGTGCTCGGGCGCGGCGCCTTCCAGGACCTGGACCTGACCGCCGTCTTCCGCGACGTGGCCGCCTGGACTACCTCCGTGCACGGCGGCAGCGACCACTCCGAGCTGGCCGCCCTGGCCGTGAAGCATGCCACCGACGCCCGCGGCGTCGCCCATCTCGTGCTGCCCGACGAAGTGCAGACCCAGCCAAGCGACGCCGCCGCCAAGACCCCGCAGGGTCGGCTGGCCGGCCGGCTTACCCAGCCGAGCGAGCCTGAGCTGGCCCGCGCCGCCGCCCTGATCCTGGCCAGCCGACGGCCGGTGCTGATCGTCGGCCACGGCGCCCGGCAGGCCACCGAGCAGATCCTGGCCCTGGCCGGCCGGCTCAACGCTCCCGTCCTGACGACGTTCAAGGCCAAGGGGCTGGTCGCTGACAGCCACCCGCTCGGCGCCGGCGTGCTGGGGCGCAGCGGGACGCCGGTGGCGAGCTGGCTGATGAACGAGGCCGACCTGCTGGTCGTGGTCGGCGCGTCGTTCTCCAACCACACCGGGATCGCGCCGTACAAGGCCATCCTGGAAATTGACGACGACCCAGCGGCGATCGGCCGTTTCGACGCGGTCACCGCGGGCGTCGTCGGCGACGCGGCGCTCACGCTGACCGCCCTGCTTGAGTGCCTTGGTGAGACAAGGACCGAGGACCAGCGCCCGGACGTGGCGGCGCGGTGGGCCATCTGGCGGGCTGAGAAGGCGCGCCGGGTTGCCGACGACCGGGGCCGCGGCGTCGGTGCCGCGGCCGTCTTCGCCGCCCTGTCGCAGCATCTGCCCGAGGACGCCGTCGTCACGGTCGACGTCGGCAACCACGCGTACTCGCTGGGCCGTTACCTGGAGTCGAAGGGCCAGCCCGTGCTGATGTCCGGGTATCTCGGGTCGATCGGCTTCGGGTATCCCGCCGCGCTCGGCGCGTGGGCGGCCGCGCCCGGCCGGCCCGTCGTCGCCGTCACCGGCGATGGCGGCTTCGGGCAGTACGCCGCTGAGCTCACCACCGCCGTGAAGTACGGCATCCCGATCAAGCACGTGCTGCTCGACAACCACTCGCTCGGCAAGATCGGCAAGGAGCAGCTCGCCGCCGACTTCCCGGTCTGGCACACATCCCTGCACAATCCTGACTGGGCCGCGTATGCCGGGCTGTGCGGCGCGACCGGCATCAAGGTCGACAGCAGGCAGCAGCTCGATGCCGCGATGGCCCGCCTGTTCAGCACGGACGGGCCTGCCCTGCTGCACGTCGAGCAGGATCCAGAACTCCTGTAGAAACCCCGCTGCACGAGAACGAGCACGGCCATGCCCGCCACCATCAGCAACGTTCATGCCCTTTCAGCCCAGCAAGGAGCCTTGACCGATGAGTCACCCGAGCCAGCGTTACGACGACCTGCGCGCGCTAGTGATCAACTGCACCCTGAAGCGGTCACCGGAGCCCAGCAACACCCAGGGGCTGATCGACGTCAGCGCGCGCATCATGACGGAACACGGCGTCCAGGTCGATAACATCCGGGCGGTCGACCACGAGATCGCCACCGGCGTGTGGCCGGACATGACCGAGCACGGCTGGCCCGCCGACGACTGGCCGCGCATCTACCAGCAGGTCCTGGCCGCCGACATCCTGGTGCTGGCGGGCCCGATCTGGCTCGGCGACAACAGCTCGGTGATGAAGAAGGTGGTCGAGCGCCTCTACGCGTGCTCGCACCTGCTCAACGACGCCGGGCAGTACGCCTACTACGGCCGGGCCGGCGGCTGCCTGATCACCGGCAACGAGGACGGGGTCAAGCACTGCGCGATGAACGTCCTCTACAGCCTCCAGCACCTCGGCTACACCATCCCGCCGCAAGCCGACGCCGGCTGGATCGGGGAAGCCGGGCCAGGCCCGTCCTACCTCGACCCCGGTTCCGGCGGCCCGGAGAACGACTTCACCAACCGCAACACCACGTTCATGACCTGGAACCTGCTGCACATGGCCCGCATGCTCAAGGACGCCGGCGGCATCCCCGCCCACGGGAACCAGCGCTCCGAATGGGACGCCGGATGCCGGTTCGACTTCGACAACCCCGACTACCGATGACGACAAGCACCGGACGCGCAGGCGACGGAGACCCCGGCCGCGGCTAGGCCGTCCCGGCTGCGACGACCGGCGGACCCGGGAGCACGTTCACGGCCCGCATTCCCGTCCGGCCGCTGGCCGCCGCCGATGCTCAGCTCACGCCGCGTCGCCCTTGACGGAGAACGCTCCCAGCCGGCGGATCGCGACGGCAAGCGCGGCGACGGTGACGATGGCGCCTCCGACGATGACCGTCGTCAGGGTCAGGTGCGCGTTCAGCGCGGGGTCGCGCGCGATGGAGTTGGCCAGGCCGAGGGAGTACTGCCCGATCGACAGCTCGCTCGCGCCGCTGACCAGGTTGCCGAGCAGGCCCTCCCAGACCAGCAGGTACAGCAGCCCGACTGCGATGGCCCGCGTGGTCAGGACCGAGACCATCACGAAAAACGCGTTGTAGATGACCGATCCGGCCAGCGCTCCGGCGAACACGCCGACCGCCAGCCTGGTGACTCCCCCGGTCGCGATCAGCCCGGCCAGCAGCTCGGGCACCGCGACGAAGATCATTGTCATGACGGCGGCCACCGCGAACTTAGTGATGATCACCGATGAGCGGCGCACCGGGGTGGCCAGCAGGTGCACGATGCTGCCGTCGTCGATCTCCGCGCCCAGCACGCTCGTGCCGATGACCAGCGCCGTCAGCGGCAGCACCACGGAGAACCCGAATACGCCGAGGATGTCGGCCGGCCAGCTGGCCCGCTCCGGCTTTGCGAGCTTCAGCGCCGCCGTGACCAGGAGCAGGATCACCGGGGGTATCGCGAACAGGAAGGCCCGCTTGCGGCCCATCGTCGCGCGGAACGTGATCCTCGCGACGGTGCCGTTGACAATGCCGGACATGTCGTCACTGCTTTCTCGCTGATCCGTTCCCGGATCGGCAGGCGGTCAGGATGCGATGAGGTAGGCGAACACGCTTTCCAGGGACTCGTCGGCTGGCAGCAGCTCACGCAGCCTGATGCCGGCGTCCCTGGTCAGGCCGGCGAGCTCCCTGGTGAAGGTGCCGTAGTCCGACGTCCGTACCTGCAGCCCGCGGGCCGTCAGCTCCACGCCGGTGACGGCGGGCCGGCCGATCAGCCTCGCGCCGAGCAGGCGGTCGTCCGAGGTCCGCACCAGGAACACGTGCGGCCGGCTGGTCATCAGCCGCCTGATCGCGCGGAAGTCGCCGGACGCGGCGAGCCTGCCGGACACCATCACCTGGATGGTTCCGGACAGCCGTTCCACCTCTTCCAGGATGTGCGAGCTGAAAAGGATCGTGCGGCCCTGCGCCCCGAGCCCGTGCAGCAGGTCCATCATGTGCAGCCGCTGGCGCGGGTCCATCCCGTTGAACGGCTCGTCGAGCAGGATCACCCCGGGATCGTGCACCAGCGCAGCGGCCACCTTGATCCGCTGCCGCATGCCCTTGGAATACGTCGTGATCTTGCGATCCTGCGCGTCCGCCATCTCCACGATCGCGATGGCGCGGCGGGCCGCCGCGGCGGGATCCGGCAGCTCGTGCAGCTTCGCGGTGGCCCGGACGAACTCGGCGCCGGTGAGGAATGCGTAGACGGACGCGTGCTCGGGTACCAGGCCGACGGTCCTGAACAGCCCGGCGTTACGCCAGCTCGGCTCGCCGGCGACCGTCACCTCCCCCCTGGATGGCTCAAGGAAGCCCGCGATCATGTGCAGCAGCGTCGACTTTCCGGCGCCGTTCGGGCCAAGCAGGCCGGTCACGCCGGGCCCGACCGACATCGAGATGTCGTTGATCGCGACGACGTTGCCGTACCAGCGGGAGACGTTGCGCACTTCGATCGAGGTCATGCGATGCCGACCTTCCGGTACCTGGCGATCAGGCCGCCGACGGCAACGCCGAGGAAGACCAGGACCATCAGCCCGTACGCGGGGCCGTAGCCGCCCGGGTCGGCAATGATGCCTGGCGTTGTGCCGCCGAGCCACTCCCTGACGCCGTCCAGCGCGGTGAACGGGCTGATCAGGCCGGCCAGGTGCACCCCGGCCGGCACCGGGCCCGGGCGGACGAAGACGAAAATATGGCCATGCGGCGGCCCGCTGGTGTTGGCCGGGACGGGCCGGCCGGCACCGCCGACCCTCGCCGCGATGTGGCTCAGCAGCCTGGCCAGCGTCCAGGTGAGGAAAAAGAAGATCGCGATCGTGCCCGTCGCGTACGCCCGGCGCCCGCTGAGCGAGGCGAGCGCCAGCCCGATCGCGGCGAGCACGACGGCCCACATCAGCCCGACGAGCAGGCCGGGAACCACGCCTCGTGTCTGGGCCCAGATCGCGCTGAGGCCGTGCGCCTGCAGGACCGTGCCCAGGTAGAGCAGCAGCTCAGGGATCTCGATCATGATCAGGCAGGCGAGAATGAACGCGGCGAGCTTGGCCAGCGGGTAGTCGATCCGGCGGATCGGCCGGGAGAAGTAGAGCGGCAGGACGTGACTGCGAAGGTCACGTGAGACCAGCTCGGGCGCCTGCGCGGCAATGAAGATCGTCATAACGAGCACCCGCACGGCGGAGGTGTAGGTGTCGTAGTGCACGATGCTGGCGTGCGATGCGCTGGTCGCCACGGCCACGGCGTTGACGATCGCGGGCAGGCACATGATGCCGAACGCGATCACCGGAATGATCTTGGCCTTGACGCCGCGGCCGATCCCGAACGCGGAGCGCAGGCTGTGCCAGCACAGCGCCCGGGCAATCTGCGCCCGGCCGAGCCGCCTGCCGTCGTAGCGGCGGTAGCCCAGATCGTGGATGACGCCGGAGGCGGCGGCCGTCACGGGGGGCGGGCTGGCGGGCGTCGGCCTGGCTGCGTCAGCGGGCATCGGCCGCTCCCGTCATCTCGCTGGGCTCCGCCGCGGCGTCCTGGAACAGTTCCTCGATCCGGTGCCGCCGCCGCTCCATCCGGTTCAGCGGCAGGCCGAGATCGGCGACGGCGTCGCGGACCGCGTCATAGGTGCCCTCGCCGTCCAGCCTGACCAGTACCGCCCGGTCCTGCGCCTTCGGGCCGAGGCCGCGCCTGGCCAGTTCGTCAAGCAGCTGCCCGGTGCCCTCCTCGACCTCGATCACCAGCACCTGGCTCGCCTGGGTGAAGCTGGTGACCGTGTCGGCCCGCAGCAGCTTCCCGGCGTCAATCGCAACGATGTGATCGCAGATCTGCTCAAGCTCGCCGAGCAGATGGGACGCGACGACGATGGAGATGCCGAAGCTCGCGCCGATCCGGCTGATGAGCTCCAGCATCGCCGCCCGGCCGGCCGGGTCGAGGCCGATGGTGGGCTCGTCGAGCAGCAGCAGGCGCGGGTCGCCGACCAGCGCCTGGGCTAGCTTTACCCGCTGCTTCATGCCGGTCGAGTAGGTGCCGATCTGCCGGTAACGCTCCTCGTAGAGGCCGACGTGCCGGAGCGATTCCGCCGCGCGCTCCTTCGCGGCGGTCGGCGGCAGGCCGGACATCCGGCCCAGATGGGTGACGAACTCCGTGGCCGTGACGTCGGGCTGCAGGCAGTCGTGCTCGGGCATGTAGCCGGTCAGGCTCCTGATCTGCTCGCCGTCGCGTTCGCAGTCGTGCCCCAGCACGCTCGCGCTACCGTTCGTCGGGACGAGCAGGCCGAGCAGGATTTTGATCAGCGTGGACTTCCCCGCGCCATTGGCCCCGACCAGGCCGGTGACGCCGGGGGCGACCGACACGGTGAGCTCGTCGAGCGCGATCACCTGGCCCGGGTAGCGCTTCGTCAGGGCCCTGGTGTCGATGACAGCCCCCGGCGCCGGTGCCCCGGGCAGGACCGCCGCCCGCGCCGATGCGCGATGAGTCACTTTCCGCTGGCCTCGCCTTCGTCCGCGATGCTGACGCCGGCCGGGCTGGCCGCCGCCACGTCCGCGCCCCGCGCCGATGGGCGCCGGTGTCCATGTTGCGGCCGGCCACGATCGGCCGGCCGCCGGTGCGCTCCTAAGCATGCCCTCCGCCGGGGCCGTCCGTCGTCACTCCGGAGAGTGAGCTTTCCGTCCGGCACAGGTCGTGCCCGGGGTGCGCTGGTCAGGCGCATCACCCAGCGTCGCGGGTAGCATCTGACTCTGGCGCGGCCCGCCCGCGCACCGACAGGAGATCAGCCGATGACCCGTGTCATCGACGGCAAGGCGATCGCCGCCGCCATGAATGACCGGACTGCGCGCTCCGCGGCCGTGCTGCGCGAGCGCGGCGTGATCCCGGCGCTGGCCGTCCTGACGCCGGCCGGTGACGAGAGCGCGAACTGGTATGTGCGGTCCATCGAGCGGGCGGCCGCCGGGGTGGGGATTGACTGCCGTGTCCACCAGCTTGCCCCGGCGGCTGACGCCGCGCTGATCAGGAGCAAGCTCGGCGCTCTGTCCGAGGACCCCGCCGTGCATGCAGTCATCTGCCAGACCCCGCTGCCCGGCGGCGTCGCGGTGGCGGCCGTCGGCTCGGGCATCGCCGCGGGAAAGGACGTCGACGGCGCCAGCCCGGTATCGCTCGGCATGCTCGCGGCGGGCCTGCCGGGCGCCTTCCCGCCAGCGACGGCGGCGGCCGTGATGGAGATTCTCCGGCACGAGAACGTGCCACTGGGCGGCCGGAGAGCCGTGGTGATCGGCCGCTCCACTGTGGTTGGCAAGCCCGCCGCGCTGCTGCTGCTGGCCCAGGACGCCACCGTGACGATAAGCCATTCGCGCACGCGGAACCTCGCCGACGTGTGCAGGGAAGCCGACGTCCTGGTCGTCGCGGCGGGCCAGCCGGAGCTGGTCGGCGCCGGTCACGTCGCGCCGGGCGCCGTCGTGATCGACGTCGGGATCAATCCGGCCAGCGGCGGAATGGTGGGCGACGTCAGCATCAAGGCCGTCACCGGCATCGCCTCGGCGATAACCCCGGTTCCCGGTGGCGTGGGCCCGGTGACGACCGCGCAGCTGATGAGCCACACGATCCGCGCTGCGCTCGGCATTGGCTTGGCGAGATGAGGCCGACTTGGGTGAGGCCGGCTTGGGTGAGGCCGGCTTGGGTGAGGCCGGCTTGGGTGAGGCCGGCTTGGGTGAGGCCGGCTGAGATGAGGCCGGCCGAGGTACAGCCGGAGACCAGCGGGGCGGCCGCGGAATCCCGTCAGCGGCTCGTCAGGCTGGTGCTGGCGGCGCTGCTGGTCGCGGCCGTGGTGGCCGGGCTCCGCGGCGAGCCGGGGCCGATCAGCTTCCGTGACGCGCCGCGGGCTCGCGACCTGGCCGTCGGCCTCGCCCTGGAAGCCGTCCTCGCCCTGGCGCTGATCGCGCTCGCCATCCGCCGCCGACGAGCGCCGCCCGCTGCCATCCTGGCGGGCCGACTGCGCGGCGCCCTTTCGGCGGCGATCACCGCCGGGCTCGTCGTCATCCCGGTTGCCCTGTTGCTGACCAGCCTGCCCAAGGCACGCGCCCGTCCCCGGCCGCCGATCCCGGCTCCGCGCGCCGGTAACGGCCGGGCTCACCCTAAGACAGCACCGTTACGCCCCGTGCACCTGCCAGTCAGCACGATCCTCACAGTGCTGCTCGTTCTCGCCCTGGCGGCGGCCATCGTGGCCTGCGTGATCGTGCTCAGGCGCCGGCCCCGTCACCCGGCGGAAGCCGGGCTCGCGCCCGAGGACGACGAGGAGACGCTCCGCGAGGCCGTCGAGTCCGGCCGGACGGCGCTGCGCGAGCTCGATGACGCCAGGGCCGCGATTATCGCCTGCTACCTGGCCATGGAACGCAGCCTGGCCGGCGCGGGCGCGGCACGAGGCACCGCGGAAACGCCGGATGAGCTGCTGGCCAGAGCCGCCAGCGCTGGCCTCGTCCGCGGCGACGCTGCCCGGCGGCTGACGGTGCTGTTCTATGAGGCGCGTTTCTCCAGTCACCCGCTTCCCGCGGCGGCCAGGACGGCCGCGCGGCAGGCACTCGGCGAGCTAGCCGCCAGCATCGCAGCCCCGGCAGGCGCCAGGCCGGCAGGCGCAGCCCCGGCAGGCGCCGGGCCGGCCGGCGCCGGGGAGGCAAGACCATGACCGGCCGTCGCCGCCCTGCGGGGTCAGCCGATGGCTGGCGAGGAGCGATCCCGGAGATCATCATCGCGGTGCTCGCCGTCGTCGCCGCCGGCGCCGCCGGCTACGCGCTGGCCGGGCCGGCCGCGCCAGGCGCGGTCGCCGTCGGCGCGGCGGTGATCATCCTGATCGGGCTCCGCGGCCTGCTGCCGACCCGGGAGGTACCGGCACTGACCGGGCAGGAGAGCACCGTCGGCCGCCACCCGGCGTCGTTCGACGGGTTCTGGCGAAAGCGCGCGGGGCTGGCGGACGCTACGAAGTCCCTGATGGCCTACGACGCCGGGCTGAGGCCGACCCTGCAGCATCTGCTGGCAGCGCGGCTTGCCGAGCGGCACGGAGTCAGCCTGCGGGATGATCCTGAACTGGCCAGGCGGCTGCTGTGCGGGGACGGCCGGGACGAGGGGCTGTGGTACTGGGTGGACCCTGCCCAGCCGGCCATCCCCCCTGGCGGCCAGCAGGGCGGCAAGCCGGACGGCCAGCCGGGCATACCGCCGCGGACCCTGGCCCGCCTCATCGACCGACTGGAGCGACTGTGACGGATCCGATCAGCATGCCGGCCGGCATGGCCGGGCCACTCAGCACGCCCGGGCCACTCAGCACGCCCGGGTCGGCCATTACCCCGCTGCAGACCGCGCAGCGGTGCGCCGCGGTGCTCGACGAGATCGAGCGCGCGGTCGTCGGGCACCGCCGTGCGCTGGAACTCGTCATGATCGGCATCCTGGCGGGCGGCCATATCCTCCTGGAGGACCTGCCCGGACTGGGCAAGACGCTGATCGCCCGGTCGTTCGCGACCGCGCTTGGCCTGGACTTCGCGCGGATCCAGTTCACCCCGGACCTGCTGCCGTCCGATGTGGTCGGGGCCCCGCTGTATGACCAGCGCACCGGGCAGATGGTCTTCCGCCCGGGCCCGGTCTTCACCCAGCTGCTGCTCGCCGACGAGATCAACCGGACTCCCCCCAAGACCCAGGCCGCGCTGCTGGAGGCCATGGGCGAGGGCCAGGTCAGCATGGACGGCGAGACACGGCAGCTGCCGCGACCCTTCGTGGTGCTGGCCACCGACAACCCGATCGAGTACGAGGGCACCTACGAGCTGCCGGAGGCGCAGCTCGACCGCTTCCTGATCCGGCTGCGGCTCGGTTACCTGTCCGGCCAGGACGAGGTCGCCATGCTGGCCCGCCGCATCGACCGCAAGACAGAGAACGCGGCCCTGCGCCAGGTCACCAACGCCGCCGAGTTGCTGGCGATGCGCGCCTCGCTTGAGCAGGTCGAGGTGTCCCCTGACCTGCTGGAGTACGTGGTGTCGATCATCCGGGCAACCAGGGAGAACCAGCAGATCCAGGTCGGCGCCAGCCCGCGCGGCGGGCTCGCGCTTGTCCAGCTGGCACGCGGCCAGGCGCTGCTGAGCAACCGGGACTTCGTGACTCCCGACGACGTCAAGTACGTCGCCGTCGCCGCGCTCGCGCACCGGATCACGCTGCGGCCCGAACTATGGGTGCGCCAGGTCAGCGCCGACGACGTGGTCGGCCGATTGCTCTCGGCGGTGCCGGTGCCGCGGACCGACCCCGCCGCCGCGCACGGCTGACGGCCGCCATGACGACCGGGCACCGGGAAACGCGGGGGCGGCAGTGGTAACTCCCGGTCATCCCCAGCCGGTCAGGCTGAGCTGGGGACCGTCCGGCCACGCCAAGCGCCTGCTCACGCTCGCCCTGGCCGGGCTGGCGATCGCGGTGCTCGCGCGGCGGGCGGAGTTCGCCGCGGCCGCCGCCCCGGCCGTGCTACTGCTCGCCACCTGGCGGCGGGACAGGCCGCGCAGCGTCCTGGTAAGCGCGACGCTGACCGCCCGCCGGATGGTCGAAGGGGAGTACGCGGCCGTCCAGGTGACCGTATCCGGCCACGGCGCTCTCGCGGTGGAACTGCGCATCGACCCCGCCAGCGCCATCACTCCCGTCGCGCGGGGCACGGCCGGCCCGGTCGGCTCTGATGACGGCGGCCCTGATGACGGCGGCCCTAATCACGGCGGCCGGTCCGGCGTTCCGTTCCTGGCTACCCACTGGGGGAGCCGCGAGGTCGGCGTCCTGGAGATCATCCTCCGGGACAGGTGGCGGCTCAGCGAGGGGCGGGCGGCGGTGCCGCTGCCCCGGATCGACTGCTACCCGCTACCCGCCCATCAGCGCACCAGGGTCGTGCTCAGCCGACTGCCGAGCCGGCTGGGCGAGCACGCCGCCCGGGTGCCCGGCGAGGGGACCGAGTTCGCCGGCGTCCGCGAGTTCGTCCCCGGCGACCGGCAGCGGAGGATCAACTGGCCGGCCACCACCCGGCGCGGCAGCCTGCAGCTGAACACCTTCGCCGCCGAGCGCGTGCAGAACGTGGTCGTCCTGGCCGATGCCACCGCGGACGTCGGCAGTCCTGGCTCGACCACGTCCGACCTGGTGCACCGCGGCGCCGCCGGCATGGTCAGGTCCTACCTGGCGGCGAGGGACCGGGTCGGCTTCATCGGCTACCGCAACCAGATCAGCTGGATCTCCCCTGGCACCGGTCAGCGGCAGTTTCACCGGATCATGGACGCGATGCTGGCCGAGCCCGGCAACTGGGACGCGCGCAGCGGGATCCGCCGGCTGCCCAGGGCCGCCCTGCCGTCCGGCGCGTTGATCATCGTGTTCAGCCCGCTGCTCGACAGCCGGCTGGTCGAGACCCTGCGCGACTTGCGCGAGCGAGGCTTCACCCTGCTGATCATTGACGTGCTCAACGCCGCTCCCGGCGGCGGCAAGGACCGCATCTCCGACCTGGCCAGGCGGATCTGGCGGATGGAGCAGGACGCGATCAGGTTCTCCCTGCGCGAGCTGGGCATCCCGGTCGTGTACTGGGACGGCGAGCAGAGCCTGGATGAGCCGCTCGCCCCGTACACCCGGCGGGTGATGGTGAGCCGCCGGTGACGCGCGCGCGGAGCACGATGGCCGCCGGGCTGCTGGCCGCGGCCTGCGTGGCCTGGTCGGCGAGCCCGCTGGCCGGCGGCGGGTCCGGCACCCGTCCGGCGCTGATCGTCGGGATCAGCTGCGCCGCGGCGGCCGTATTCCGGCTGGCGGCCGGCGACTGGGTGCCCCCGGCTGACGTTTTCGAGAACCTGGTCGTCAGGACCGGCCGCCTGCTGCTCGAGGCGCTGCGGGCGGGGCCGTGGGCAGAGGGCACGGTCATCGCCGCGCTGGCGCTGGAGGCGCTGCACCATTCGCGGCCGTGGCATACCGGGCTGCTCGCCGTCGCGCTGACAGCCTTCCTCTTCGCCGTCCACCTGGCCGAGTCCGGTGCCCGGCCCGCCGTGCTCCGGCCGCAGCTTCCGGTGCTCACCGCCGGGTTCGGGCTGCTCGTGCTCTGCTGCGGCGCCGCGCTGCTCCCGGCCGCCGGGACGGGTGCGGCCTCCGGCTGGCTGCGGGCCTTCGCGGCAGTGGCCGCGGTCGCGGCCGGCGCGCTCGCGCTACCTGTCTGACCGGCGCAGATCGTCCGGCCCATGCTGCCGCGTCCGGGCCGGCCCGTGCTGCCGCCTGGCGGCGCTACCAGGTCATCAGGGACACGCCCATGGAGTCTCCGGGCACGCTGGTGATCAGGCGGAGCGTGCCGGCGGTGTAGGTCCACAGCCGGGTGACCGGCCCGGGCCGCCCCGGCGGGTTGCAGTACAGGTAGGCGCTCACCAGCACGCTCTGGCCGGAGAGATCCGGGCTGAGCTCGTTGCCGTCGGTGCAGCGTCCCAGCGTGATCCGCCTGGCCAGGCCGAGGCGCGGGCCGAAGACCAGCAGCCGGGCACGGCCCTGCATATAGCCCTCGCGGCCGCACGCCTCGATCGCCAGGATGCCGCCGCCGGCGGTGCCTGCCGCGGAAGTGATCTGACATCCAGGGTCCGCCTCGGCGGCGGCGCCGGCCAGCCCGGGCTGGGCCGCACCGGGCGTGAGGCTGACAAGCCGCTCCCGGCGCGGCTGCAGGCAGGTGCCCTGCGGGCCGGAGTAGGCGGGCTTGGCCGCCGGCGCGTAGCCCACGATCAGCGCCCGGCCGTCAGTGCTCCAGGACGGATCGGTGATCAGGTGACAGCGGGCCAGGCCCTGGCCGATGGTCCAGCTCCGCCGGGTAGCCAGGTCGGTGACCCGCAGGTAGGAGTTGAGGTAGCCGGCGGCGCAGCCGGACTCGCCGTAGGCGAGCAGCCGGCCGTCCGGGCTCGGCGCCGCGCCGCTGATCAGGACGCTGTCGCTGGTCCGCAGGAAGGTCGTGACCCGGCCGGTGGCGGCATGCAGGATGGCGATCATGTTGCCGCAGCTGTCCGGGCGCGGATCGCCGCCGAGCGTGTCGCCGCGGGAGACCGGCCCCCGGCTGTAGGTAATCCACAGGTTGCCCGGGCGGTCCAGCGCGAGGCCCGTTACCCGCATGCCGTCCCGGCTGGCGGGCAGCAGCCGCCGGACGATCGTGCCCGCCTGAGAATCGCTGACCGCCACCTCGAGGTAGCTGGCCGGGTCGATGGTCCGCAGCCGCCTGGGCTCGAGGCGGAGCGAGATGAACCGCGACGGCTGCCCGGAGGCGCCGGATGACGCCGCCGGTACTCGCGGCAGCGGCCCGGAATTCGCCGGCCCGGAAGCGCGGGACGACCGGGCTCCGGGCGTGGGAACGCACCCGGCAACCAGCACGGCCGCGGCTAGCACGGCCGCGGCGACGAGAGACCAGCGGAGCTGGCCGCATCTCGGTGCCATACCCCTTGGACGGCGCCGGGCGCCTGGCTGGTTCCGCTCATCCGCGCCCGCCGGCTCACGGCGCTGGCGAGCTGGCTCGCCGCGAGGGCTGCGTAATATCCTGCGGTTATGCGGATTTTCCAGGTCGATGCGTTCACGGATGCGGCGTTTGCTGGCAACCCAGCCGCCGTCTGCCTGCTCGACCGGCCGGCGGACGCCCGGTGGATGCAGCGGCTCGCGGCCGAGATGAACCTGGCCGAGACCGCTTTCGTCGAGCCTCGGCCGGGCGGCTGGCTGCTGCGCTGGTTCACGCCCGTCGTCGAGGTGGCGCTGTGCGGGCACGCGACCCTGGCCAGCGCGCATGTCCTGTTCGAGACCGGGCTGGCCGCCGCGGCCGAGCCGGTCACGTTCGAGTCGGCCAGCGGCCCGCTGACCGCGCGGCGCGACGGCGGCATGATCGTGCTCGACTTCCCGGCCCGGCCTGCCCGCCAGCAGGAACCGCCGCCCGGCCTGCTGGACGCGCTCGGCGTCACGGCGCCGGTCTGGACCGGGCGTGCCCCTGAGGACTTCCTCGTCGTCCTCGCCGCCGAGGACGAGGTGACCAGCCTGCGGCCGGACACCGGCAAGCTGGCGGCCAGCACGCAGCGCGGCGCGATCGTGACCGCCCCCGCGTCCCGGGCGGGCGCGGACTTCGTCTCCCGCTTCTTCGCCCCGGCGGTCGGGGTGGCGGAGGACCCGGTGACCGGCTCCGCGCACTGCACGCTTGGCCCGTACTGGGCCGGGCGGCTGGGCCGGGCCGAGCTGACCGGCTTCCAGGCGTCGCCGCGCGGCGGGACCGTGCGGGTGCGGCTGGCGGCAGACCGGGTCCTGCTGGCCGGCCACGCCGTGACGGTGCTGGCAGGCGAGCTGGCCGCCGCGGCGCTGCCAGCCGGGTGATCCGGAGCGAGCCACTGGCGGCGCGGCGCTGGCGGCGCGGCGGGGCGCTGGCGGCGCGGCGGGGCGCTGGCGCGGCGGGGCGCTGGCGCGGCGCCAGCGTCATGATCCCGGGGATTTCTCAGTCGTTCTGACTGAGAAATCCCGCCATCAGGGGGAAGCGCCCAGACGGGCGGCAGGGGCAAGCGCCCGGACGGGCGGCGGAGGCATGGCAGGTCGGCCGCGCCGCCGGTGCTGGTCTCCGCCGGAAGGCGCTTACCGGCCGACGGCGTAGCCCTGCATGCCCCGCGGGTTCGCGCCCGCGTACAGGAACCCGCGGTCCCTGCCGACCGCGCTGACCCGACCGAGCGACCACGGCGGCATGACCTGCACCTGGTGCCCGCGCCGCCGGAGCTCCGCGATCACCCGCTCCCCGGCCCGCGCCTCGACGGCCAGCGACCGGGGCAGCGAGCCGCGCGGGTAGAACGACGAGGGGAAATGATCCGTGTGGAAGCTGGGCGCGTCGATCGCCTCTTGCAGGTTCATGCCGAAGTGCACGTGGTTGAGGAAGAACGCCAGCGCCCACTGGTCCTGCTGGTCGCCGCCGGGTGTCCCGAACGCCAGGTAGGGCGCGCCGTCCCGCAGCGCCAGGGACGGTGACAGCGTCGTCCGCGGTCGGCGTCCCGGCGCGAGGGTGCTGGCGAAGCCGGGAGTGAGGCTGAACATCTGCGCCCTGGTGCCGAGGCAGAACCCGAGCCCGGGGATGACCGGCGAGCTCTGCAGCCAGCCGCCGCTCGGCGTGGCCGACACCATGTTGCCGAACCGGTCGGCGACATCCAGGTGGCAGGTGTCGCCCGGGCCGAGCTCGGGCACCGGGGCCGCCGCCTGCCCGGCCGATCCGGCCAGCGGCTCGCCGGCGCCCGCGTCATGGCCGCGCGCACCCGGGGCCAGGCCGGCCGAGTCCGCGCCGGGGAAGCCGGCCAGCGCGTAGCCGGGCAGCCGCGGCGCTGTGCCGCCGGGCGCTCCGGGAACCAGGTCGCCCGACGCCTCGCCGGTCACCAGCCGCCGCCGCTGGCTGGCGTACTCCGGCGACAGCAGCGACTCCATCGGCACGTCGGACCAGCGCGGGTCGCCGTACCACGCCTCCCGGTCGGCGAACGCCAGCTTCGCGCACTCCACGATCGTGTGCACCCAGTCCGCGCTGCCCTGGCCCATCGCCGCCAGGTCGAACCCGCCGAGCAGGGCAAGCTGCTGCAGGAAGACCGGCCCTTGGCCCCAGGGACCGGTCTTGCAGACGGTCAGGCCCGCGTAGTCGAAGGTCACCGGCTCCTCCACCCCGGCCCGCCAGCCCGCCAGGTCCTGGCCGGCCAGCAGGCCGCGGTGCGGCTGCCCGGTGACGTCCATGACCTCCGCCTCGCCGAGGTAACCCGCGATGGCGTCGGCGACGAACCCCTCGTAGAAGGCCCGGCGGGCCGCCTCGATCTGCGCGTCCCGGCCCGCCCCCGCGGCCTCCGCCTCGGCCAGGATGCGAGCGTAGACGGCCGCCAGTGCGCGATTTTCGAAACGGGAGCCTGGCGCCGGCATCCCGCCGCCCAGGTAAATCTCGGCCGAGGCCGGCCAGTGATCGCGGAAGGTGCCGGCCACCGCCGCGATGGCCGCGCTCGCGGTGGGCGGCAGCGGGTAACCGTCCCGCGCGTAGCCGATCGCGTACTGCATCACCTCGTGCAGGGTCAGGCTGCCGTACCGCTGGAGCAGCAGCATCCAGGCGCCGAACGCGGCGGGCACGCAGGCGGCGAGCAGGCCGGTGCCAGGGACCAGGTCCAGCCCGAGCGACTCGAAGTGCCCGAGCGTGGCGGCGGCCGGGGCCGGACCCTGCCCGTCCAGGACGAAGACCTCGCCCGAGGCCGCGTGGAAGCCGAGCACCGGCACTTCCCCGGCAGGCCCGTTCAGGTGCGGCTCGACCACCTGCAACACGAGACCGGCGGCCACCGCGGCGTCGAACGCGTTGCCGCCGTTCTCCAGCACGGCCATGCCGGTCCCGGCGGCCAGCCAGTGCGTCGCGGCGACCATGCCGAAGGTCCCGGCCAGCTGCGGCCTGGTGGTAAACGGAGCCTGGCCGGCCATCGGCGCCTCCAGCGCTGGGAAGGATCATCCCGACGCTACCGCCCGGGAGCGTGTCGCTGATCGCGGTCGCGGCCGGATCGTGACCAGGCCGGCGGCGCGAGCCGCAACCAGCCCGGTGCCACCAGCGTCGTAGGTGTCACACGGTCCCGGGGAGATCATCCGCGAGACCACCCGCCAGGACAAGGGGCACTGCGATGACCTCATCCCACCGCGATCCGCGGCGCGATCTTCGGCGCGATCCGCGGCGCGCGACCGCAGCGGCGGCGCTCTGCGGCGTCGCGATGCTGGCCGCCGCCTGCGGCTCAAGCACCAGTAACGCCGGCGCACCCGCTCCCCGGGTGACGGCGACAACCACCGCCACGCCGCCGGCTAGCACTCCCCCGGCCACGCCAACGCCGGCGGCCAGCGTGCCCCCGGCGTGCGCGACCTCGGCGCTGCCCGCGACGATCGGGGCGGGAAACGGCGCGGCTGGCAGCACCTACTACCCGCTGAACTTCACCAACACCTCGGCTGCCGCCTGCACGCTGCTCGGCTACCCCGGCGTCTCGTTCGTGACGGGCGTCGGCGGCAGCCAGATCGGCCGCGCGGCGAGCAGGAACCCGCTGGTCGCCGATCAGCTCGTCACCCTCGCGCCCGGCGCCACCGCCCACGCCATGATGCAGGTGGTCGACGCCCTGAATTACCCCGCCGCGGAGTGCCAGCTGGTGACCGCGCACACGCTGAAGATTTACCCGCCGAACCAGACGGCGCCGATCTACCTCAGATTCACCGCTCCGGCCTGCTCCGCGCACCGCAAGCTGGTCAGGATCCTCAGCGTGCAGGCTGTGACCCCGGGTCCCTGACGTCATATCCCAGCACCGAGAAGGGCACGTCCGATGAGAAAACGCACCACGCTAGGTCCGAGCTCAGCCCGGCGACTCGGCGCCGCCGGTGCCGCCTGCTCCGCAGCGCTTGTCCTGGCGGCCTGCGGTTCGGCGGGTGGCACGGCGAGCGGCACGGCCAGCCCGGGCAGGTCGGCGACCGGAAGCGCGGAAGCCCCCTGCGCCGCGTCCGCGCTGAAGGTGAGGGTCGATTTCGCCGCGGAAGGAGTGGCGGCGGGGACCGACTACTACCCGATCGAGGTCACCAGCGCCGCCGCTACCGGATGCCGGCTGGATGGCTATCCCGGCGCCTGGTTCGCCACCGGCGATGGTCACCGGATCGGCGTATCCGCGGCGCGGGATGCTGCCGTGGCCGTCCGTCCGGTCCAGCTCTTGCCGGGCGGGACCGCCCATGCCTGGCTGCAGATCGCCAACGCGGCGAACTACCCGGCGACGACGTGCCATCCGGTCACCGTGCACTGGCTCGTTGTCCGCGTGCCTGGCGTAACGTCCGTCGTCGCGGTCCGGCACGCATTCCTGACCTGCGCGGCGGACATGGATGGGCGCGGCATCATCACCGTTCAGCCGCTCGCCGCCGGGCTCGCCCGCCGCGGCTCGGCCTAGCAAACGGTCAGGCTCCCCCAGCGGCTCGGCCAGCTAGGGGAGCCCGACCGCGCGGGCCGGCCGCAGCGGGTACCGTGCCCGCATGGATGAACTGACCCCGCGGCTGCGCGCCGTCTGCGATCTCGGCATCGCCGAGATGCGCGAATACAGTGGACGCCACGAGTATGACGGCGTGATCCAGGACCTGTCCCGCGCGGGAGTGCGCGAGGGACTCGGCCACCTCGCCGCCGCGGCGGCCGCCGGGCCGCGGCTGGACGATCCGCATGACGAGGCGCAACTTGCCGCCTTCGAGGACAGCACCCGGGTGGCGCTCGGCGAGCTTGAGCTGCATCGCCGCAGCCCGGCCCCGCACCTGGCCGAGATGGATCTGGCCTGCTACGACAGGGATTACGCGCCGCGGGAGCGGCGCGACCGCGCCAGGCTCGCGCACCTGGCCGGATGGCCGCGGGCCGTGGACGCCGCGATCGACGCGCTCGACATGGTCAGCGCGCCGGTCGCGACGGCCCTGGCGGCTGGGATCCGCGGTCTGGCCGCCGGGATCCCGGCAACCGCGGGCGAGCAGGCCCGGGGCGCGGCGCTGGCCGCGCACGCCCGGCTGGTGGCGCACGTCGACGAGGCCGCCGCGCACGGCGACCCGGACGCCAGCCTCGGCGCCAAGGCGCTGACTGCCCTGATGAGCAGCGCCGAGGCGATGGATGTCGACCTCGGCAGGCTCAGCGAGCGGGCCGACGCCGAGCGGGACCGGCTGACCGCGCTGCTCGCCGAGAGCTGCGCCCGGGTGGATCCCGGCAGGCCGCCGCTGGACGTCGCGCGGGAGCTGGTCCGCGATCACCCTGACGCCGACGGCGTCATCGAGGCGGCACGGCACTGGACCGCGCGGGCCATCGAGTTCACCAGGGAGCGGGACCTGGTGCCGTACCAGGACGGGGAGTGCCTGGTCGGGCTGGCCCCGGAATCGCGGCGCTGGGCGATGGCGATGATGACCTGCGCCGGACCAGGCGAGCCGGAGGGACCGTCGTGGTATCACATCACGCCGCCGGATCCTTCCTGGCCAGATCGCGACGCGCAGGAGTGGCTTGAGGTCTTCAGCGACACCACGCTGCCCGGCATCACCGTGCACGAGGTCGCGCCCGGGCATTTCTCGCACGGCCGGGCCATCCGGCGGGCGCCCACCCCGGTGCGGCGGACGCTGCACTCCGCCGCGTTCGTCGAGGGCTGGGCGCATTACGCGGAGGAACTCTGCGTCGAGGAGGGATTCTGCGCCGACGATCCCCGGTTCGCGATCGGCATCTGGCTGGAAGCACTCGTCCGGGTCACCCGGCTCGCCTGCGCCATCGGCGTGCATACCGCCGGGATGACCGTGGCCGAGGGAGCCCGCAGGTTCGAGGCCGATACCCACCTGACCGGAGCGGCCGCGCTGTCCGAGGCGCGGCGAGCCACCTTCGACCCGACCTACGGCCGCTACACGTGGGGCAAGCTGGAAATCCTTGACCTGCGCGACCGGGCGAGAAGCGCGTGGGGCGCCGGCTTCTCGCTGCTGCGGTTCCACGCCGCCATGATGAGCCTCGGCTCACCGCCGCTGGGCCTGCTCGGCACCGCCATCGACCGCGGCTGAGCGGTCCGCTACGGCCCGCTCGGCACCGTGCGCAATTGACGCACCGTGGCGCCATTCACCATGCGAACCCACAGTGCGCTAACGTGGCGTATGGCAGCGCGGAGGAAGATCTGACGCGGATTGGCGAGGCGCACGTCGGAAACTACAGCGGCGGGTACTGATGACGCGGCACCGGGTTGCCACCATCGGCTGCGCCCTGGTCATTGTGGCCGCAGGCTTCCTGGCGATGCGTTCGTTCATCGGGTCCGCTGCCGGCCCCCTGCAGGCGCTGTCTATCGGAGGCCAGCCCACCGTGACCGGCGGGTCGGTGGCGGTGACTCCCGGTCAGTCGGCGGACTTCACCGCATACGTCTATAACCCGCTGACAACTCCGGTCACGCTTGTGTCGGCCACGATCATCCCGGTCGACGGCTACGCGCCAACAGCCAAGCTCGCGCACGTGGCCATCAGCACGAGCACGGACGACGGCATTGTCGGGGCCGACGTGGGCTGGCCGATCACCCATCCTGCCTTTCCCGACAAGCCGCTGGGGCCGATCGGCCACGGCCAGCACAACATCGTCTTCGGCATCACCGGGGGCGCCGTTGGGTACTATTACGCGGCCGGACTCAGGATCCGTTATCTCTATCAGGGACGGTTCTATTACGTCACCGCATGGTCGGCGGTGATCGCGTGCGTCGTCAGGCACGACACCAAGCGGTCCTGCTCGGCTGCCTCCAACGCTCGCGACACCGTGCAGGACAAGGTCCAGCAGATGGCAGCTAGATAGAACCGCTGCTCGGCCTGCTCGGCACCGCCATCGACCGCGGCTGATTCCTGGCGGCGAATGTGGTTATTCTTCGGTTATGCCGTTCAGACAGGAATGACGCGGTGAAGGCGCAGATCAGCTCCGAGCGCTGCCAGGGACATGGCCGCTGCTATGACCTCGCCCCAGGCCTGTTCGGCGAGGACGACGAGGGGTACGGGACAGTCCTTGGCGACGGGACCGTGCCGCCGGGCCGGGAGCAGGAGGCTCAGCTGGCGGTGGCCAACTGTCCCGAGCACGCGATCGAGGTCGCGGGGGAGCCGTGAGATGACCGCCGATGACCGCTTCACCCAGGATTTCCGGGAAACGGACGAGGACGACCCCCCCGGCACGCGCAGCGAGATCGTCACCGGGCCGGTCGGCGACTGGGCAACCGACTTCTCCCACCTGGACCCGGAGTGGTCCGCTGACCCCTACCCGATCCAGGACGACCTGCGGCTGCGCTGCCCGATCGCGCGCACCGAGCGGTTCGGCGGCGCCTGGCTGCCGACGCGTTACGAGGACGTCGCGGCGATCGCCTACGACCCCGGGCGCTTCTCCTCGCGGTCGATCATCCTGAGCAACTTCCGGCCGCCGCGCGAGCTGGCGCCGGTCGGCGGCTCGCCGCCGATCTCCTCCGACCCGCCGTTCCACCACGAGGCCCGCAAGCTGCTGCTTCCCGCGTTCACCAAGACCGCGGTCACCAGGTACGAGCCGGCGACCAGGGCGTTCTGCCACTCGCTCATCGACGCCTTCGCGGGCCGGGATGTCGTCGACGCCGCTTGCGAGTACGCGCAGCACATCCCGGTACGGGTCATCGCCGGCATGCTCGGCTTCCCCCCGCAGCACGGGCCGCAGTTCCGTGAGTTTGTCGAGGACCTGCTCGAAGGCATCAACCTGCCGCCGGATGAGCGCATCATGCGGGTTTCACGGCTGTTCGACTACCTGGACGAACAGGTCAACGACCACCTCGCCAGCCCTCGTGACGACCTCACGACCTACCTGATCAACGCCGAGCTCAACGGCCGCAAGCTCGATCCGTCCCACGTGGTCGGCACGATGGCCCTGCTGCTCATCGCCGGCATCGACACGACCTGGAGCGCGATCGGCGCCTCGCTGTGGCACCTGGCGAGGACACCGGGCGACCGCGCACGGCTGGTGGCTGAGCCAGGGATGCTGCCGACCGCGACGGAGGAGTTCTTCCGCGCCTACGCACCCGTCACCATGGCGCGGCTGGTGAGCCAGGACATGCACTGGCGCGGCGTCGACATGAAGGCCGATGACTGGGTCCTGCTGTCGTTCCCGGCTGCCAACCGCGACCCGGCGCAGTTCGACCGGGCCGGGGAGATCATCATCGACCGCGAGGCCAACCGGCACGCCGCGTTCGGCCTCGGCATCCACCGCTGCGTGGGCTCGCACCTGGCGCGGATGGAACTGCGGGCCGCCCTCGACGTCTGGCTCGAGCGGATCCCCGAGTTCACCCTCGACGACCCGTCCGCGGTGACGTGGTCCGCAGGCCAGATTCGCGGTCCGCGCACGCTCCCGCTCCGGATCCGCTGAACACGGCCCGCAGGTCACAGCCGATGGCACCGCACGCAGTGCCGCTCCGGGTCACGGCCGCGTCATGGCGGCCGGCTACTGAGCCCAGCCACCAGATTGCAGTTCATGCGGCCCTTCCCTTGCACCTGACGCAGCGTCAGGATCTAGCGTGCAGTACATGGGCACGTTCGAGACGGCCGGCGGCCGCGAGCAAGCGTGGAAGGTCGGTGCCCTGGCCAGGGCCACCGGTCTGACGGTCCGGGCGCTGCATCATTACGACAGCATCGGGCTGCTCAGTCCCTCGCTCCGCACCGCTGCAGGCCACCGGCTCTACACCGCCGGCGACGTGGCGCGGCTGTACCGGATCAGCCTGCTGCGCCGTCTGGGCTTCCCGCTACGGCAAATAACGTCGGTCCTCGGCGACCCCGAATGGCAACTGGCTGCCGCAGTGCGGCAGCATCTGCGGCACACCCAGGAAAGGGCAGCCATCGCTGCCCGGCTGTGCACTCGCCTGGCCGGGATGGCCGAGGAACTTGACAGGCACGACCACCCGTCCGCCGAACAGCTGTTCGCAGCACTTGAGGAGATGGCCATGCTCGATGGGACAATTCACAGCACCACGGGGTTGCTGGTCTACGATGACCTGCCCGCCGCACAGCAATACATCGTGCACGTGTACGGCCTTGCCGCAGGGCCGCTCGAACGCGACGCTGACGGGCGGGCCGTGCACGCCGAGGTCCGGGCAGGCGATCAGGTCATCTGGCTCCACCCCGCCGGGAAGGAATACCAGTCGCCCCGCTCGCTCGGAGGCGTTTCCAGCATGACGGTCATAGCTGTCGACAACGCCGACGCCCACTATGCCCATAGCAAAGAGGCCGGGGCAGACATCATCGAGGAACCAGTTGACCAGCCCTACGGAGTCCGGGAATATGGCGCGCGCGATCCCGAAGGCCAGCTCTGGTTCTTCCACTCTCCGCTTGGCTAGTCACCATAAGCGGCCAGTTCTCTGGTGACCGTCAGTGCCTGCTGATTGGCCGATGTCATGGGTCCTGGGTCAGCCGGGGAAATCGCCAGGCATGACAAGGCCGGCCTCGTATGCCAGGATCACGGCCTGCACGCGATCGCGCAGGCCGAGTTTGGCCAGCATGTGCCCGATGTGCGTCTTCACCGTCGCCTCGCTGACGAAGAGGGCGACGGCGATCTCGGCGTTGCTGCGACCGCGAGCGACTTGCAGCAGGATGTCGCTCTCGCGCGCGGTAAGCGAGGCCAGCCGCGCCGGGGATGGCGCCAGCGCGGCAGGCCGGCGGGCGAACGACTCGATCAGGCGGCGCGTCACGGTCGGCGCGAGCAGGGCGTTGCCCGCCGCGGCGGCCCGTACGGCGGCGATCAGGTCACTGCGCGGCGCGTCCTTCAGCAGGAATCCGCTGGCGCCGGACCGCAGCGCCTCATAGACATAGTCATCAAGGTCGAACGTGGTCAGCATGACCACCTTGGGCCTCGCGCCCGTTTCGGCGCTGGTGATCAGCCGGGTCGCCTGAAGCCCGTCCATCTCGGGCATCCGCACGTCCATCAGCACCACGTCGGGCTCGGTTGCCCGTACCGCGGCGACCGCCTGCGCCCCATTGGCGGCCTCGCCGACGACGGTGATGCCGTCAGCCGCCTCGAGAATGACGCAGAACCCCGACCGGACCAGCTCCTGATCATCGACGACCAAGACGCGGATCGAGCCCGCTGAGCCGGAGCCCGCCGGGCCGGATCCCACCGGGCCAGAGCCCGCCGGGCCGGAATCAAGCGGATCAGGGTCCATCGGGCTGGCGATCATTGGGCCGGCAGCCTGGCGCTGACCGCAAAGCCACCCGCCTGCGTCGGGCCGGTCGTCAGGTTGCCGCCGCAGGAGGCAACCCGCTCGGCGATCCCGGCGAGGCCGAATCCGCCAGGACCAAGCCAGGCCCCGCCGGCAGCCCGGTCCCCGCGCGCACCCCGGTCGCTGGTGTCGGCCCCGTCGCCCGCACCCGGCGGACCGCCATTCGCCGGGCCGGAGTCCGTGACGGCGACCGTTACGTAGCCGGGCTCGTAAGACAGGGTCACGGTGGCCCGCGCGGACGGTGCGTGCCGCATCGTATTGGTCAGCGCCTCCTGCACGATCCGGTATGCCGTGACGTCGATGCCGGGTGCCAGCGGGCAGGGCGTGCCCTCGACCTTGAAATCGACGGGCACGCCCGCGCACCGAACCTTCTCCAGCACGGCCCCGAGCTTGCCCAGCGTTGGCGAGGGCTCCGTCTCCAGCTCCTCAGCCGGACTTCGCAGCACGCCGAGGAGCCGACGAAGCTCGGTCAGCGCCTGCCGGGCCGTGTCCCCGATGATCTCCACGGAACGCCTCGCCTCCGCGGGATGCCCGGGAAGCAGCGACGACGCCGCCTCGGCCTGGACGGCCATCAGGCTGACGTGATGCGCAACCACATCGTGCAGCTCCCGCGCGATCCTGGCCCGCTCCCCGGCGGCAGCCCGCGAGGACTCCCGGCCGCGCTCCGATTCCGCCAGGGCAGCGCGGGCCTCGACCTCGCCGACGTAGGCGCGCCTGGTTCGGGACACGATGCCCGCCATCCCGGCGGCAGCGAAGATGAGGACAGCCACGACGAAGTCGTAAGGCTCATTGTGGCCAGGCGCCAGCTGCGACGTGAAGATTGCCAGCAACGTCAGGACGCAGGCGGCCACGCGGACCCGCGGCCCGGACCGGTCCATCACCGTGTAGAAAGCGATCGCGGGCCCCAGCGGAAGTGGCGCGTAGCCCAGCCCGATCAGGTCGTAGGTCACCCGGGCGAAGCCGATCACGACCAACACGGCCGGCGGCTGCGACCGGCGCCAGATCAGCGGAATGTTCTCGCCGAGAATCAGCAGGATTGCCCAGCCCAGCGGGTGCAGCCGGCGGGCGTACACCAGCAGGACCGCCAGGTCCGCGACGGCCAGCGTCACCGCCAGGACCAGATCCTGCACTCGCGGACTCAGCGCCAGCGCCCTGGCGGAAACCCAATTCACTGCTTGATCGTACGACCGGCTTCCGGGGCGGGGATCGCCCGCGCGGCTGATCCGGCGCCTGCTACCGACGGCTGATCGGCAGCGGCTGCGGGCCGGTGATCTCGGCCGGCCGGAGGAGCCGGGACTTCGCCGCGGCGGGCGATGCCGCGGCCGGCCGGCCGCGGGCACGATGCGGCTATGAAGATCTCCGCGGCCGGCGACCGGCACGAACCAGCTGATTGCCCGCCAGCCAAGCCACAGCCTGAGCTAGTCGCCCATTCCTCCAGGCGGCCACTAGCCAGACCATCCGTTTGCCCACCGGCCAAGTCACGGCCTGAACTCATGGCCAACTCTCCCGAGCGCCCGCTGCCACAACATGTCGCCAGCTCCCCCGAGCCGCCGCTGCCGCGGCATGTCGCGCTGTCCCGCCGCGCCCGGACTGGTCGCGCGCCGGTGGCGGGTATCGCGCTGATCGCGACGGCAGCGGTCGCCCTCGAGATGGCGGTAAGCGCCCGGTACGGGTATCACAGGGATGAGCTCTATTTCCTCGCGGCCGGACACCACCTGGCCTTCGGCTACGTAGACCAGCCGCCGCTCACGCCACTGCTCGCGCGGTTCTCCTCAGCCGTGTTCGGCAACTCGCTGGCCGGGCTCCGCGTCATACCCGCGCTTGCCCTGGCAGCCGTCATCGTGGTCACCGCGGCCCTGAGCCGCATGCTTGGCGCCGGACGCGGTGGTCAGTTGCTCGCCGCGCTGGCCACCGCCACCTGCGCCGAGTACCTCGCCGCGATGCACCTGCTGACCACCACTGTCCCGGATTTCGTTGCCTGGGCCGTGTTGCTGCTGCTCGTCATGCGCCTGCTCGCCAGCGAGGACAGGCGGTGGTGGCTGGCGATCGGCGCCTGCGCTGGAATCGGGGCCGATGCCAAGTGGAACATCGGCTTCCTGGTCGCGGCGCTCGCCGCCGGGTTCGCCCTCACTCCCGCCAGGAAAATGCTGACGAGCCGATACCTGCTTGTCGGCATCGCGCTGGCGGCCGTCCTCGCCTCGCCGGATGTGATCTGGCAGGCCATCCACGGCTGGCCGAACCTGGCGGTATTCCGCGCGCTGCAAGGCGCGGCGTGGCACAACCGGGTCGCGTACTGGCCAGCTCAGATCGTGTACACCGGCGTGGCGCTGGCCCCGATCTGGATCGCGGGCTTGACGTGGTCACTACGCAGCGAGGCCGCGCGCCGCTTCCGGCCGGTCGCGATCGCCTGCGCCATTGTCCTGGTGCTGATCTTCGTGCTCGGCGGCAAGCCCTACTACGCCGGTGCCAGCTACATCTTCCTCTTTGCGGCCGGGTCCGTGCCGCTGGAGCGCTGGCTGTCGGCGCGCAGGCCGCTGGGCGGCCGGATCCCGGCCACCGGCCTGATGACCGCGGCTATGCTCGCCTCGGCCGCAGTGGCTGTGCCGATCGCGCTCCCCTTGCTGCCGGCCGCCGCGCTGCGCGAGGTCCCGCTGCAGAAGATCAACTACGATCTCGGCGAGACCATTGCCTGGCCCAAGCTCGTGGCGCTCGTCGCTCGCGAATACCACTCGCTGCCCGCTCCGCGGCAGCGGCTGACCACGATACTGACCGGGAACTACGGCGAGGCCGGAGCCATAGAACGTTACGGCCGGGCGTACGGCCTGCCGCAGGTCTACAGCGGCGCCAACAACTTCTGGCTGTGGGGACCGCCCCCGGCCGCCGACACCTCGGCCGTCGTGGTGAACATCGATCCGGAATTGCTGCATCGCGAGTTCGCTGATGTGCGGCTCGTGGCGACGTTCAGGAACGGGCTTGGCGTCAGTGATGACGAGGAAGGGGCCCAGGTCTTCATCGTGAGCGGCCGGCGGTCCACCTGGGCGTCGGACTGGCGGGCCTTCCGCGACTACTCCTGACCAGCGGGCATACCGGCCCGGCCGGTGTGCCACCCGGCGACCGTGAGACCATGGGCGCGGCCGGAACTACGTGAAGGTAAGTGATCATGCTGGCAACTGGCGGTCCGTTCGTGCAGCGCTCAGGGCTGCTGCGGACCCGGGTGCCGGCTGCAGCCCGGACCGCGCTGGTGGCCTGCGCGCTGATGACTGGCGGCGCCTTGCTGGCCGGCTGTGCGCAGGCGGCCAGCGCGACCACGGAGATTCGGCTGGGCACGGCCTCCATCCCCCAGCCCGCCGCCGCGGGCGGCATGGCCGACGCCTTCCTGGTGATCCAGAACAACGGCCCGGCGGACCGGCTGATATCGGCGCGGACGAGCGACGGCGGCAGGGTCACCTTCCGTGGCCCGGTCAGTGCCGGATCCGCCATCATGCGGACCTTGCCCGACATCGGCATTCCCGCCCGAGCCACCGTCCGGCTGGTGCCCAATGGCCCTCATCTTCTGATCACCGGCGCCAGGCCGCTGCGCGGTGATACCGAGGTCACCCTGACGCTGACGTTCGCCCGGGCCGGCCCAGTCTCGGTCCAGGCCGAGATAACCAACCCAGAGACCGGCGGGGGCAGTTACTTCTGACCGGCCGGCGCAGCTCCTGGCTGGCGGGGGCAGTTACTTCTGGCGGGCGCGCGCAGCTCCTGGCCGGCGCGCGCAGCGATCTCTGACCTGCGATGGCCTCGGGAACCATGGGCGACGGGACTTGCCGATGAGCACGTCGAGATATATCTTCTTGCTAGTGCGGTAACGAGCTCTCGGGTGCGGGAGGAAGAGATGGCGCCAGGACCGGACCTGCGAGTTGGCGACGCCGAGCGCGACGCGACTGCCACGCGGCTGCGAGAGAGCTACGCTCAGGGCCGGCTGACCCTCGACGAGTTCAACGAGCGGCTGAGCGCGGCGCTCTCCGCTACCACCGAGCGTGACCTCAGCAAACTGACCCAGGATCTCCCGCGGAGCATGTCCCCGTCGTCTGGCCTGTCGGCCTCGTCGCCGCTTACCCGAAGCGCGCCGGGCGGCGGCTGGCAGGGCTCGGGTTACCAGCGGCGGCGCCGGGGCCGGCCGGGATTCCTCCCGGTCATGCTCGCCATGGCGCTGGCCTGGCTGCTGATCTTCACCTGGCTGCCGCTCCGGCTATTCCCGCTACCGGGCAAGCTCGCGATCCTCCTGGTGGTGTTCGGAACGCTCCGCGGCCTGCTCCGGCGGGTATGGCGGCGGGGCCGCCGTTTCTGATCGCCGCCGAGGGACGCGCCGCCCTGGCCAGGGGGACGGGCCGGCTCAGGCCCTGGCGGTCACCCTGAGCGGGACCACGAGGTAACGGAACGCAGCGACATCCGTCCGGCCTTCCTCGGCTCCCTGATCACCGCCAGCCGCTCCCTCATCAGCCGCTCCCTCTTCATCGCCGGCCGCCTCGCCCCGCGCGTCGCCCGTCCCGCTTCCCGCCGCCCAGGTGATGAGCGCCGGCTTGGCCGGGCTAGTGAACTCGATCCTGATCCGGCCACCGGACTCGGGAGGCGCCTCGCCGCCATCACTGGAAGCGCCGGCCGCGCGTGGCGAGACGGGCGCCGCGACCGCGGCGAGGCCATCGAGCAGGTAATGCGGATTGAAGGAGATGTCGGGCTCGTCACCCTCGAAATCCGCCGCCACGGTCTCCACCGCCCGTGCCCGCCCCTCCGCCTGCGCCTCCACCACGACGACGCCAGGGCCGAACGCCAGGCGCACCGGGCTGGCCCGCTCGGCGACTAGCGACACGCGCCTGACTGCCTCGGTGAACGGCCCGGCGGCGACCTCCGCCCGGCATCCGAACTCGGCAGGGAACCTGGACCGGTACCTGATGAACTCACCGGCGATCAGCCGCGCGGTCAGCCGGCGGCCGCCGCCCTCGAAGCTGATCATGCCCTCGGCTGGCCGTGGCTCGCCGCCGCCCCGCCGTTCGCCCCCGCGCGCGGTGCCGTCGGCGGCCTGGCCCGCTCCACCGCCACCGACGCCCTGCCCCCCGCCGCCGCCGCCGAACGCGATCGTCACGGGAACTCCCGCCGTCATGGTCCTTGCGACGTCCGCGAGCGTCCTGGCCGGGACGAGCGCGACCGCCCGCACGTCCGGGTCGGCCGGCGCCCACGGGAGTTCGCGGACGGCCAGCCGGTAGCGGTCGGTGGCGGCGAGCGTCAGGGTGTCGCCGTCGAAGTCCAGGCACACGCCGGTCAGCATCGGCAGGGTGTCATCCCGGCTGGCGGCGGGCACGACCTGCCCGGCCGCGGCCGCCAGCACGCCGCCATCCACGGAGCCGGCCGCAGGCGGCGGCTCGGGCAGCGCAGGGAAATCCCCGGCCGGCAGCGAGACCAGCGTGAACTCCGCGCCGCCGCAGCTCAGGCTGACCTCGTCGTCCGACGAGGTGAACTCGGCCGGCTGGCTCGGCAGGCTGCGGGTGATCTCGGCGAGCAGGCGGCCGGGTACCAGCGCCGTGCCCGCCTCCTCCACGTCGGCGTCGACGCGGACACGCGCGGACACCTCGTAGTCGAAGCAGGACAGCACCAGGCCGTCCCCGGCCTCGATCAGCATGCCTGCCAGCACCGGGACCACCGGCCGCGATGGCAGGGCCCGCGCCACCCAGGCCACCGCCTCGCCCAGCACGTCCCGCTCGACCCTGAACTTCACGTCACACCCTCCGCCCGCCGCTGTCCTGATCCTGGCACGGGCTGCCGACAATTCAGAACGGCGAGCGGTCCGCCAGTCCCGCCGCCCAGGTCAGATCAGGCCGGGCGGCACGGCTTCCAGGGTCGCCTCGATGGCCCGGACCAGGGCGCGAGCCGACTCGGCGGTCAGCTCGACCGCGACACGCGCGGCGGGCCCCTTGCCCGGATTCAGGAAATCAATGTTGAGCGTGTGCTCGGCCAGGGCGTGCTGCGGATGGTCGAAGTACACCGTGGCGTCGCTCAGCGCGAACCAGCCCGCTGATCCCTTACCGCTGCCGGTGACCTCGATCTTCTCGGTGAGATACGTGCACATGCGAACTCCCTCAGCTGGCCAGGTGGCGGCCGTAGAAATCCCAGATCCGCTGCCATCCGTCGTTCGCGGCCTCGACCCGGTAGGACGGCCTGTCCGCGGCGAAGAACGCGTGCCCGGCGCCCTCGTAGGTGTGAAACTCGTGCTCCTTCCCGAGCGCGGACAGATCCTTGGCGAGTTCCGCTGTCTCGGCAGGCTCGGGATTCTTGTCCTCGGCACCGAAGAGACCAAGCAGCGGGCAGGACAGGTCCTTGGCCAGCCCCACGATTGGCTGCGGCCAGGCCCTTTCCGGCGGCGGCGGAGTGACGATGAACGCCCCGTAGCAGTCCACCGCGGCCTGAAGCGGCAGGCTGCAGGCGGCGAGGAAGGACTGGCGCCCGCCGGAGCAGTAGCCGATCACGCCGACCTTGCCATTGGCGCCCTCCAGCGCCCGGAGGTGGGCGGCGGCACCGCCGACATCGCCGACCAGGCGCTCGTCCGGGACCCCGCCCCTGGCCCGCACCGTGGCCGCCGCGTCGTCCGGGCTCGCCCCTGGCGCCTCGCGGTAGTACAGGTTGGGCACCAGCGCCGCGTAGCCGTTCGCGGCGAACTTCAGCGCTATCTCCTTCGTCCCGGCGTCATAGCCGGGCATGTGGTGGATCACCACCACGCCGCCGAAGGGGGCCGCCTCAAGCGGACGCGCCAGATATGCCTCAATCTCGTCCCCGCCGTGCCCGGTGATGCTGATCGTCCCTGCCGTCAACGCGTCCTTCATGCGTGCTGCCTCTCTGCTCGTGCGGCCATGGCGAGCCTGGTCTGCTCATGCGGCCGTGGCGGGCCCGGTCTGCTCGCGCGGCCGTGGCGGCCGCGGCATCCAATCCTGCCAGCCGCCCTGCAACCGCCGCGCCGGCCCTGGCGCTCTGAGCGGCCGACATTCATGCAAGCGCCGCTTCTACTGGCACCAAGCCGTTCCCTGCGAGAGGATCAGGGCGGGAGCACTACGCGAGTCTAATGGCCAGGGAAGGGCCGACGTCGTGCGAGAAACCGTTACGCTGCTCGCGATCGCGGTGCTGATCGTGGGTGCCCTGATGGGGTGGCATGCTAATCGTGCACATTCGGCGCATGGTGACTTGCGGACCACCCGCGGCCGGCTGCCCGGATTCCGGCGTACCAGACTTCGCAGCGGCGTGTTCTCGTTCCTCTTGTTCGTCCTCGCCATTTTTGTCATAAAGGATCTCGTCGGGCATTAGCGCGGGCCGCGGTCGCGCCGGCCAGCGGTGGCACCGGACGGGGCGGCTGGCTGTCCTTGCCGTTCAACGGGCCGGGCTGTTCAGCTGTCCTCGCTGTTCAGCGGGCCGGACTGATTCCCTGCGGGAAGCGGAAGAGCCAATCAGGGTCATAGGCGGCCTTGACCCGCGTCAGTCGCGGGTAGTTGGCGCCGTAGTAGGCCTGCCGCCAGTCCGCCAGCTCCGGGTCGATGTAATTCTGGTACGCCTGCCCGCTCGCATAGGGCCGCAGTGCCGCATACAGGCCGCGCTGCCATTCCCGCTGCCGCCTGGCGCCGCCATTCACCACGTCCCCGCGCTGCTCACCCGGCTGCCACGTCGTCGTGTACTGGGCCAGGAACAGCGCGTCCCTGTGCACGAAGGCGGTATCGGCCGACCGGACCCGGTTGATCGCCCCGCCGCAGGCATCGAGCGCGACGGCGCCGACCGCCCCGGCCGCTGCGCGGACCTCAAGGAACTGCTCAACACCCGCCACCAGCCGCGTGATGGCCGCCCCCGGCAGCGGCCTGGTGAAGAAATCGGACTTGGCGAACTCGGGCTGGCGCGCGAGCTGTCCACCTGGCGCCTGCGAGGGCAGGTGGCATTCCGGGACTGTCAGGTCGGCGCAGCCGGCCTCCGACAGCATCGCGTCCAGGTAGGACGCCTCGAAGGGCTCGCCGGACGGCGCCGAACCGACGGCGGCTGACAGCTTCTCCAGCGCCGCGGCGGCATCGGCCGGGCTGCCGAGGAACGAGCCTCCCACCTGGACCGACAGCGGAGCAGCCGTCCCCGGCATGGCGGTGAGGTGCAGGTTCGACCAGATTTCGTCACCCTGGTAGGGCGCCCATGACTGCCACCCTGACAGCACGCTCGCCGCGCGCGACCATGGCCAGCTGAGAAAAAACAGAGTCAGCGACGAGAGCCTGTGCGCGCCGAACGTCAGCGCGGTGGTGACGCCGAAATTGCCGCCGCCGCCGCCCCGGGATGCCCAGAACAGGTCGGCGTGCTGCTGGCTGTCGCAGTCACGTACCCGCCCGTCCGCGGTGACGATCCGCAGTCCCTCCAGGTTGTCAGCGGTCAGGCCCAGTGCCCGGCCAAGGACGCCCACCCCGCCGCCCAGGGTGAGGCCGGCGATGCCGACCGTGGGGCAGGAGCCGCCAGGGACGGCGAGGCCGCTGGCGGCGAGCTGGCTGTAGAAATCGATCAGCCGGATGCCGGAGCCGACCTGAACGGTGCCGCCATCCGCGCGGAACGAGGCCATCGGAGTCACGTCCACGATCAGGCCCGTGGTGGAGGACCAGCCACCGTAGCTGTGGCCGCCGGACCGCGCAGCGACAGGAACGGCGAATCGCCGCGCGAAGGCCAGGCAGGCCGTGACGTCGGCCGCGGTGCGGCAGTAGGCGACGCCCGCGGGCCGCAGCTGGTCGAACCGCGGGTCGAACAACTGCCGCGCGCGGCGATACCCCTGCTCGCCAGGGCGGATCAGGGCAGCGGGCGCGAGCTCGCCGCCCAGTGCCGTCCAGTCCGCGGCGGACGGGCCCGCCGCATGGGCGCGGCGGCCGCCAGAGCCGGACCCCGAGCCGGAGCCTGAGCCGCCGGTGCCGCCAGGCGACGCCGAACGTGTTGCGTCGATGATGGCGGCGGCCGCTCCGGCGCCGCCAGCCACGACGGCTGCGGCCAGCACGGCCCGGCGCGACAGCCGGTGACCGCTGCCCGGCTGGTCGCCGCTGCCCCGCTGGTCACCAGGGAACCGCTGGTCACCACGGCCCGGCTGGTCACCACGGCCCCGCTGGTCACCACGGCCCGGCTGGTCCCCCGCGCCGCTGCCGCTCGCCGCGGCGCCTGGCCCGGCGGGATCGGAGCTCATACATGTTAGACGCGGCTCGGCGGCGCGTGGTTGGGGTGGACAGCCGGGGTTAGCCGAAACTTCATATCGTCAACGGTTGACTAACTCCAGTTCTGCTCATAATGTTGACTTACTAAACCATTGAGGAAGTCAGGCGCCGTGGTCGGCCGTGACCGGGGCGCCGCAGCCAGAGGGGAGGCGGCGTGGACAGTAACCCGGGTTCCGAGCGGCTGGACGCGCAGATCCTCGACGCAGCCGGCGAGCTGATCGGGCAGATCGTCGCGCACGGCGAGCGGCTCGCGCAGCGCCTGTCGTTCCCCGCCTTCTACATCAAGGCCCTGCATACCCTCGATTGCCCGATGGCGATGAAGGAACTCGGCCGGCGCATGCACTGCGACCCGTCCTTCGTGACGGTGATCGCCGACGGCCTGGAGAAGCGCGGGCTCGCCCGCCGCGAGGCGCACCCGGGCGACCGGCGTGTCAAGAACCTCGTCCTCACCACGGACGGCACCGAACTGCGGCAGCGGATGGAACGCGAGATGGCGGCCCAGATGCCCTGGAGCAAGTTCCTGAGCCGGCCGGAGCGCGAGCAGCTGCTTGCCCTGTTCCGCAAGATGGTCTGCGCCGGGAATGCCGTCGCCGCGGACGACGACCTGGCCAGCGCCCCCGATCCCCCGGCGGCCAGTCCGCCGGCCCCCCCAGCCAATCGCCCGGCGAGCGCTGGGGAGGTGGACGACGCAATGAGCGCTGCTTCCGCTGGCCGCGGCTGACCCGAACTGGCGCGCACCGCCCGCCACCACGACACTCACCGCCCGCAACAACTGATTCCGCGCTGTCCGGGAACGCGGGGCCGCACAGGGCCCCGCGCTGGATTACCGCTGCCTCCGCCGGATAAACGCAGCCTCCGACCGGGGGCGACCGGCGCACGCTACGAAGGAGATTAGATGTCCGCCAGAACGCCAGAAGCCGGGCAGGCCACGCCGCCGGGTGGCACGGCCGTTATCGACGGCGTGCCGGCCGAGCCCGCCGGCCCAGCCCACCGCCACCTCGGCCTGGCCCTTGTCGTCATCGCCACCGCGCAGCTGATGGTGGTGCTCGACGCGACCATCGTGAACGTCGCCCTGCCGCACATCCAGCACGCGCTCGGCTTCTCCGGCTCCGGCCTGGAGTGGGTCGTCAACGCGTACGCGCTGACCTTCGGCGGGCTGCTGCTGCTCGGCGGCCGGGCCGGGGACATCCTCGGCCGCCGGCGGGTGTTCATCGCCGGCATCATCCTGTTCTCGGCAGCCTCGCTGCTGGGCGGGTTTGCCACGTCGCAGGAGTGGCTGCTTGCCGCCCGCGCCCTGCAGGGCGTCGGCGGCGCGATCGTCGCCCCGACCGCGCTGTCGCTGGTCACCACCACGTTCCCTGAAGGCCCGGCGCGTAACCGGGCGATGGGCGTCTACGCCGCCATGAGCATCGGCGGCGCGGCGGTCGGCCTGCTGGCCGGCGGGCTGCTGACCACCTACTTCTCCTGGCGCTGGGTGCTGTTCGTCAACGTCCCGATCGGGATCGCCGTCGCGCTGATCGCGCCGTATGCTCTCGGCTACTCCGAGCGGCTCCGCGGCAAGTTCGACCTGCCGGGCGCGATCACCGCGACCTTCGGGCTGGCCGCACTGGTGTACGGGCTGTCCAGCGCGGCCACGACGGCCAACGGCGTCTCGCACTGGGGCGACACCAAGGTACTCGTGTCTCTGGCGGCGGCAGTCGTGCTGCTGACCTCGTTCATCATTATCGAGATGCGCAGCCCGCATGCGCTGATGCCGCTGCGGATCTTCAGCAACCGGAGCCGGTCCGGCGCGTACCTGATCATGCTCTGCGTCGGCACGGCGCTGTTCGGGATGTTCTTCTTCCTGACCATCTTCGTGCAGACCGTCTGGGGCTACAGCCCGCTGAAGACCGGCATCGCCTACCTGCCGATGGTGACCATGATCATGCTCATGGCCGGGGTCAGCACCCAGCTGGTCCCCCGGATCGGGGCGCGGCCGCTGCTGCTGGCCGCATCGGCGATCGCCAGCGGCGGCATGTTCTGGCTGTCGCGGATCAACGAGCACAGCACGTACGCCGGCGGCCTGCTCGGCCCGATGCTGGTCACCGCGGCCGGCATGGGCCTGCTGTTCATGCCCGCCACCCTGGTCGCCCTGTCGAAGGTCGACGACCGCGACGCGGGCCTGGCCTCCAGCCTAGTCAACACCGGCCAGCAGGTCGGCGGCTCGATCGGCCTCGCGGTGCTCGGCACCATCGCCTGGACCGTCGTCTCCAACACGGCCCGGACCTCGGCGGCCGCCGCGAAGGCCGCGGCGATCGCGGCCGCGAAGGCGGGCCACCCGCTGCACGCCAGCGCCGCGGTGGCGCAGAAGGCGATCTACGATCACGCGCTGGCCGTCGGCTTCTCCCGCGGGTTCGAGGTATCCGCCGGGATCATGCTGATCGCGCTGATCGTGACGATCGCCATGATCCGGGTAACGCGCGAGGACCTGGCCGGAGTCCAGCCGATGCCGGTTTAACACCACAACGCAGAACGGATAGTGCGGGGCCTGCCCCGCCAGCGAGAGGCAGATGGCCTGGCCGGGCGAGTCCCGGCCAGGCCATCGCCGCGCCAGGCCCCCGGCGCTCAGGTACTGTCTTGTCGCACTGTGTCCATCGTCTCCATGATCGAGATGGTCTCGTCTAGCGGCATCAACGGGCTCTCCACGTCACCAGTGGCCAGCCGGCGCGCGACCTCGTCGGCCTGGTGGCGCAGGCCCCGGCCCTCGTGCACCGACGCGACGCGCACCGGGTCGCCATTCCTCGGTACGAGCGTCACGGTCGCTGGACCGTAGAAGTCACCGTCGATCTCGATCCTCGCGTCGCTGCCGACGATCGCGGCCCTGGTCGGACTCTTAGCCCGCAGGGTGCACGTCAGCACGGCCTGGGCGCCGCTGTCGTAGCCGAACAACATCGACGTTTGCGCGTCCACTCCGGTGAACGCCGGGTCGCTCATGCACACGATCTTGCTTGGCGTGCCGAGGACCATCGACGCGAACGATACCGGGTACACGCCGAGGTCCAGCAGCGCACCGCCGCCCAGTTCCGGGGCGAACAGACGGAACCCGGCATCCTCGGCGAACCACTGGCCGTGATCCGCGGTCACGGTGACGACGTCGCCGAGCACGCCCCGCGCCAGCCAGTCCCGGATAATGGCCATGTGCGGCAGGAACCGGGTCCACATCGCCTCCATGGCGAACAGCCCGTGCTCCCTCGCCACCCGAACGATCTCGCGGGCCTCCGCAGCGTTCATCGTGAACGGCTTCTCGACCAGTACGTGCTTGCCGGCCCGCAGCGCGAGGATCGCGTTGTCGTGGTGCATCGGATGCGGCGTTGCGATGTAGATCACGTCAATGTCCGGATCGGCAGCGAGCGACTCGTAGCTGGCATGCCGGTTCGCGATGCCGAACTCGTCCGCGAAACGGTCCGCGGATCCATGGCTGCGCGACCCGACCGCGACGGCAACGCCGGAATCGGTCAGCCGGAGATCGGTCACGAACGCGCTCGCGATCCCGCCCGTTCCGAGGATTCCCCACCGCACGGGGCTATACGCCACGCCTTCGTCCCTCCGCCGGCCGGTACCGGTGATCAGCTTATTGGAAGGTCGTGGCCGGCGGCTCGGTCCAGGCCGTTATGACGGTGCCGTTGCCAGTTGCGCGCCAGCTTGACGAGGCGGACCACCACCAAGACGGCGGCACCTTCTATCAGCAAGCTGATCAGGACAGCGCCGACGGCGATCCCGTCGCTGTCGATCAGGGCTTCGCCAAGGCCCCATCTCCACACCGGCTCGCGAACCTGGAATGGCTTGCCGAGCGGGACCACGTCCGGCCAGGTCGCGTTGACGCCACTGCCACCGGTCTCCAGGATGCCGTCGGTGCTCGTCTGGCAGTCATACTGATCGCAGTTTGTCTGGTGCGAGACCGGGTCGAATGTGACCGTGGTCCCGGCGTCGGTCAGGTACGCGACCCCGTCGACTACACCGGGCACGCTGACCACCGCCACCACCAGTATCAGCAGCATCCCGACCCAGCCGAACGCCCAGGCGACCCGGTGCCGGGGCGGGTAGTGGTGGGCCTGCGGGCGGCTCGGGTGGTGTGCGGCGAGCGGGATGGCCTGCGCCCGGACCGCGGGTGGTCTGCGCCGCAGAAGCGTGGTGTCCGCCACCGCCGCGACGATGCCGACAATCGTCAGGGCGCCCAGCACAAGGACCATGATCCGGAACCAGGACGGAGCAGGCGTCCCCTGTGACTCCGCGCTGGCGGAGGCGCCGGCGGCCAGGACGAACGCTATGAAACTGGTGACGGCTGCCCGGGCCCAGCTTTGGCGACGGTGCAGCAATCGCACGGCGGCGGCCACCTCCGGATCGGCGACGGAGGTGCCCGGCTGTGATGAGGATTTCACACGGCAAGCGTAGGGTCTCGCTGGCAGCGACATCCAGCCCTAAAATTCCCACCGCACGCACGCCCCGGCCAACTCCGCGCGAGCATCGCCCGTCCACGCATTTCCGCTGGTCAGAAGCCAGATAATTGGGCTCCCGCGATAGGACTCGAACCTATAACCTGCCGGTTAACAGCCGGACGCTCTGCCGATTGAGCTACGCGGGATCGGCCGGTGCGCGCGCCGCGAGACCTGGTGATCCCGCCGCGTCCGCGCCGCCGGCACAAGGGTAGCGCACTCGCGGGCATAGGCGACGCGCTCCGGCGCCCGCGCTGGCTGTCACGGGCTGGCTGTCACGGACTGCCTGCCGCGTTCTCGGCCCGCGGGACTGCCTGTCGCGCGCGCATAACCTGATGATCGCTGGGCATTTACCCGGCAAGCTCAGCCTGGAACAAAGCCCCTGGGTGAACCAGAACGAGCACGGCACGCAGGCTGATTAAGCCGAAAGAGGTATATATGCGATATAAGGCTACATTCCTGGCTGGCCTCGCGACGGGCTTCGTGATTGGCGCCCGGGCCGGCCGGGAGCGCTACGAGCAGCTCAAGAAGATGGCGCGCGCCACGGCGGACAACCCGGCGGTGCAGCAGGCGGCGGCTGCGCTGCAGGCCAAGGCAGCCGGCGTCGCCAGCGCAGCCGCGCTCAAGGTCACCAGCCAGCTGCACGACGGGGTGGCGAGCGCGAGAGGCAAGGTCCCCGGCATGCGCAACCGGGAGTCCAACGGCAGCTCGGATGGAGATCATCATTTCGCCCCGGTGCGGGGAGCGGACAGCTAACGCCCGCTCGCCGACCCGGACCTGGCAGCGATCTACGCGGAACTGGGCGGGGCGCCCAGCTGACCAACGGGGAGCTGGTGAATCAAGACAATCTCCAAGACTCTTGGTTCAGGGCTCCGCTGCCAGAACACGTACCAGTCGTCTATCCGGGCAGGCGTGGCACTGATGCCGCCGAGTTCCTCGGTCTGGAATACAGCGGTGCCCAGCCGCCGGTCGAACGGGTCGGCGCACTGGAGATGGCAGCTCTTCGGGACGAGAAGGTCCGCGCCGCAGTAGCAACCGCTAAGACGGGCGATCGCAGCACGCTACGGCGCCGCGGCGCCAGCTAGCGTTCGATTTAAGGAAGCTAAGCACACGTCAGCTTGGCCGGCGCCTCGCAGCGCTAGGTCGCTGGTCACGGTCGCCGGATCTGGCTAGCCCAGGTACTCCATCAGCATCTGCGACCGGCTCGGGTGCCGGAGCTTGGCCAGCGTCTTGGACTCGATCTGGCGGATCCGCTCGCGGGTCACGCCGAATTCCCTGCCTACCTCCTCCAGCGTGCGCGGATGGCCGTCGGTCAGGCCGAACCGGAGCTGGATGATGCGCTGCTCGCGCAGTGAGAGGCCGTCCAGGACGCGCTCGAGCTGCTCCTGCAGCATGATGAACGCCGCTGCCTCGATCGGCACGACGGCGTCCGCGTCCTCGATGAAGTCCCCCAGATCGGAGTCCTCCTCGCCGATCGGCGATTGCAGGGAGACTGGCTCCTGGGCGATCCGCTGGATCTCGGCGACGCGCTCCCGGGACAGGCCCATCTCCCTGGCGATCTCCTCCGGCATCGCCTCCCGGCCGAGATCCTGGTGCAGCTGCCGCTGGATGCGGGCCATCTTGTTGATGGTCTCCACCATGTGCACGGGGATCCGGATAGTCCGCGCCTGGTCGGCAATGGCCCGGGTGATCGCCTGCCGGATCCACCAGGTGGCGTAGGTCGAGAACTTATATCCCTTGGTGTAGTCGAACTTCTCCACCGCGCGGATCAGGCCGAGATTCCCCTCCTGGATCAAGTCAAGGAAGACCAGCCCGCGCCCGATGTACCGCTTGGCGATCGAGACGACCAGCCGCAGGTTCGCCTCGATGAGCCGCTCCTTGGCCCGTATTCCGTCCGCGCAGAGCATGGCGAGCTCGGCCATCTCGGCGCCGAGCGGCGCTCCCGCCTGGCGGCCGCCCCGCAGCGTCTCGTCGGCGAAAAGGCCCGCCTCTATCGCCTTGGCCAGCTCGACTTCGTCCTGCGCGGTGAGCAGCGGCACCCGGCCTATCTCGCGAAGGTAGATCCGGACAAGGTCCCCGGTAACCGCCCGCCGGGCGCTCTCGGCCCGGCCGGCGCGCCGTTCGTCGGCGTCCCCCGGCGGCGCGTCGAGCACTTCCACGCCTTCGTCCGACAACAGCCGGACGAAGGAGTCCACGGCATCGGCGGGCAGGTCGCTGCCCTCGAACACGGCGGTAATTTCCGTCATCGCGACGGCACCGCGGTCCCTGGCCGTCGCCAGCAGATCCGTCACCTGGTCCACTGGTAGATCCGTTACCTGGTCCACTGGCGGCAGGACCGTGAGGCTCATGCAGACCAGTCTGCGCCAGGAACCCTTGGTCATGGGGGGCTAATATTGTCACCATATGGCTAGTAACGTTGCGGCGGCGAGCGGGTAACCGCGCGGTCACAGCGAGCCGGGCACCTGATCCCAGAGCGCCCTGTGGCGGGCCTCCAGGGCCACCAGGTCGCCGAACATCCGGTTGTACTCGATCAGGTTGTCGACCGGGCTCAGCCGCTGCAGCCGGGACTTGATCGCGGCGATCTGCCTGCTCAGGGCTAGTTCCTCGACCCGCGCCAGCACCTCGTCGGCGTACCGGGCATCGGGCTCGCCGACCGATCCGGGCGCCTCGACCGGCTCCACCGCCAGCCCGGTCACGAAGCCGCGAGCCCGGTCATCGGGCGCGGCGGCGCGGAGCCGCTCCGCCCACTCCCGGCCGCCCCTGGCCGTGGCGGTGCCGCCGCAGCCGGCGATCAGCTCGAACACGGCGGCATGCACCGGCGCGGTGAAGGAATCCGCCCCGAGCGCGTCGAAGACCGGCCCGCAGAGCGCGGGCCGCTGCACGGCGAGCTTCAGCGCCTGGCGCTCGACGTTGACGACCGGGTCGCCGGGATCGTAGCGCGCCTCCTGATCGCGCGCCCGCGCCGACGAGCCGTCCGCCGCTGCGCCGTCCGCTCCTGCACCGCCTGTTCCGGCACCGCCCGGTCCGGCACCGTCCGGCTCTCCGGCGCGCGGCCGCGGCATCCTGGATTGCGGCCCGGACTGCGCCGCCCTGGACCGCGCCGTCCTGGATCCGGCGGCAGGCCGGGCGTGCGCGCCGATCCTGGCGAGCACGAAGGCCTCGTCCATCATGCCGAGCCACCGGTCCAGGCTGACCGCGTAAAGCTGGCGCAGCCCGCGATCCTTGATCCTGCCCACGATCGGAGCGGCGGCGTCCAGCGCTGCAAGCCTGCCCTCGGCGGTCTCCAGGTCGTGCTCGCCGAGCACGCTGCGGACGGCGAACTCGAACAGCGGCACCCGCTGGGCGACCAGTTCCCTGACGGCCGCGTCGCCCTGCTTGAGCCGCAGGTCGCACGGATCAAGGCCGTCGGGCTGCACGGCGACGAACGTCTGGGTGACGAACTTCTCCTCCATCCCGAACGCGCGCAGGGCGGCGCGCTGCCCGGCGGCGTCGCCGTCGAAGGTGAAGATCACCTCACCGCGGAACTGGCTCTCGTCCATCAGCAGCCGCCGCAGGACGCCGATGTGGCCATCGCCGAACGACGTGCCGGAGGTGGCGACGGCCGTCGTGACACCGGCCAGATGGCACGCCATCACGTCGGTGTAGCCCTCCACGATGACGGCCTGCCGGCGCTTGGCGATCTCCCGCTTCGCCAGGTCGGCCCCGTACAGCACCGAGCTTTTCTTGAACAGGATCGTCTCGGGCGTGTTCAGGTACTTGGGGCCCTGGTCGGCCTCGGCGAGCTTGCGGGCGCCGAATGCGATGACGTCACCGCCGAGATCCCTGATCGGCCAGACCAGGCGGTCATGGAACCTGTCGACGGGCCCGTGCCTGCCCTCCTTGGCCAGCCCGCCAAGCAGCAGCTCCGCCTCGGTGAAACCGCGACCGCGCAGGTGCCTGGTGAGCGCGTCCCATTCGGCCGGCGCGTAGCCGACGCCGAACCGCGCCGCGTCCGTCAGCTCGAATCCGCGCCCGGAAAGGAAAGCGCGGGCGGCGGCGGCACCGGCACTGGAAATCCGTTCGGCATAGAACTCGGCCGCCGCGCTGTGCGCCTGCAGGAGCCTGCGGCGCTGCGTCTGCTCCTGGCCGGGGACGTGCCCGCCCTGCTCGTAGCGCAGCTCGATGCCGGCCCTGGCCGCCAGCCGCTCGATCGCCTCGGCGAAATTGAGGTTGTCGATCTTCTGCACGAACTTGATGACATCGCCGCCCTCGACGCACGAGAAGCAGTACCACAGGCCGCGCGCGGGGGTGACGTTGAACGACGGGGTCTTCTCCTCGTGGAACGGGCACAGCCCCTTGAGCGAGCCTCCGCCGGCGCTGCGGAGCTGCAGGTACTCCCCCACGACCTCGTCGACGGCCGAGCGCTCGCGGACTAGCTGAATGTCCTCGTCGCGGATCCGGCCTGCCACGTCCGCCCTCCGCAGATTGCCCGCCATCGTCGCGGCGAGTCTAGTCCCCGGCACCGTCGTCCGGGTGCCGTGCCGCGCCCGCCGTGCCATGGCCGGCGGGCAGATCGTGCCGGCGACCCGGGCTGATACCGTCACGGCGTGCCTGACCTGCTGGTGCTCTGGGACGTCGACTACACCCTTATCAGCGCCAACGGGATCGGCGCGCAGCTGTACCGGATCGCGTTCGCCGAGATGTTCGGCGGGGAGCTGCCAGCGCTTGGCCGGATGGCCGGGCGCACCGACCGGGCCATCGCGCTCCGGGTGCTGACCCTGGCCGGAATCCCGGACCCCCGCCGCCAGGTCGCCGCGTTCGAGGCCGTGCTGGCAGCCCGCGCGCCTGAGCTGGCCGACCTCATGCGGGAACGCGGCACCATCCTGCCCGGCGCCGCCGAGGCGATCGCCGCCCTGGCCCTCGCCGGAACGACCGAAGCTGGCGAGCCTGGCGGCGCGGGCGGGACTGACGGGACTGACGGGACTGACGGGACTGGTGACGTTGCCGCGGGTGACGGGCGCCAGCCGCGGCTCGTGGTCCAGTCGCTGCTGACGGGCAACATCCGCGCTCTGGCGGAGGTCAAGCTCGGCGCACTCGGCCTGACCGACCACCTTGACTTCGACGTCGGCGCCTACGGTGACGCGCACGAGGTGCGTTCCGAGCTGGTCGGCCCGGCGCGACGCAGGGCGGCGCTGGCCTACGGGCGGGATTTCAGCGGCGAGGCGACGGTCCTCGTCGGGGATACCCCGCTCGACATCGAGGCCGCGCTCGTCACGGGTGCCCGCGCAGTCGGCGTCGCGACCGGCGGCTTCTCCGTGGCGGACTTGGTCTCGGCCGGCGCGCACGCCGTGCTGCCCGACCTCGCCGACACCAGCCGCGTACTGACCGCGATCATGGACGGATCCGGCGCGATCATGGACGGGCCTGGCGCGGCCGCGCATCCGTGACCGAATACGCCCGCGCCGGTGATCGGCAACCGATAGCGCCGCTCCGCCGTCATCATTGGCGTGAGACGACATCGCCGGAAGGGCCGCGGGCTGCCGCTCACGGCCTGCGGCCTGCTCACGGCCTGCGGCCTGCTGCTCATGGGCTGCGGCAGTTCCAGCGGCGGCCCTCCGATCTCATCGGAGGGATCAGCGACCACGCCCGCAACCGCCAGTCAGCCGGCTGCTCGCTCGATGCTGCCGCCGCACGACGTCGCGCTTCGCCGTCCGCTCCGCTCGCCGCAAGTGGCCGTCACCGCAGCCGGTGTCTACGTGGCGTGGCAGGTGCCAGCACACGGCAGCATCGTCCACTCAGAGCTCGCCCGGGTGGACATGGCGACCGCCCGGATCGAGGCGGTGCGACGGCTCGGCACCGTCTTCGACGACGGGATGGCCGCAGCGGGCGAGCTGTGGGTGACCAGCTCGTCCACGACCGGCGAGACGCTGCTGAGGCTGAACCCGGACACCCTCACGGTCACCGGCCGGTGGCGGGTGGGCACGGCGGGCGGCGCCGGTTGGGATGCGCAGGGGCTCGCTGTGGCGGGCGGCGGGCTCTGGGTCGCTGGCGGGAACCGGCTCCTGCACCTCTCGCTTCCGGGAGGCCGGGTGATGGCGACGATCGCCCTCGCCGGGGCGGCCAGCTCGGACCTGTCGTCGAACGCCGCGGGCAGCATCCTGCTCGTCGGAGAGGCCGACAGCGGCGGGCGCGGCGCCGTCCAGCGACGTGACCCTGTGACAGGCGCACTGCTCGCTTCCCACCCGATGCTCGGAGTGGCGGCTCCCGCCGTCGCCGGCCCGGCCGGCTCCAGCGTGTGGGTGTCGGAGGCCACCGGGATGATGGGCTACGTGCAGCGGCTCGACGTGACCTCGATGACGGCCGCGAGTGACTGCGAGGAGGGAAGAACCACGGCGACGTGCGTGGAAGGAACCAACGCCATCACGGCCCGCCTCGCCAATGGGCTGCTGTGGATCAGCCAGCCGGTGGGCGGGAATACCCGCAACTACTGCGCCGACCCCGCCAGCGGCCGGGAGCTCGCGCCCCTCAGGCTGCCCCAGCCAAACCAGGACGAGGTCCTCGCCATCTCGGCGCACCGGATCTTCTACGCCGCACCCGGCCCTAAGGCAAGCCAGTACGTGCGCGACGAGCCCATCCCCGCCGCCTGCGGAGCCGGCCGCTAGAGCTCGGCGAGGGGGACGTCGGGGTCGGCGAGGCGGCCGGGATCGACCGGGAGGCCGACCCTGATCAGCGCCTGGATGTCGTCGTTCACGTCCCAGACGTTGACGTTCATCCCGGCTATCACCGCGCCGTCGGACAGCCAGAACGCGATGAACTCCAGCGCGTCCTTGTCCCCCCGGTAGACGACCTGGTCGTAGCGGCCGGGCTCGGGCAGCCCGGCGGCCTCCATGCCGAGGTCGTACTGGTCGCTGTAGAAGTACGGCACCAGGTCGTAGGAGACCTGCTGGCCGAGCATCGACCTGGCGGCCAGCGGGCCGCCGGTCAGGGCGTTGCCCCAGTGCTCGACCCGGATACGGCGGCCGAGCAGCGAGTTGAACGCGTTCGCCACGTCGCCTGTCGCGTAAATGTCCGGGTCCGAGCTGCGCAGCGCGTCGTCGGCGAGTATCCCGTTGTCGACGTCCAGCCCGGCATCGGCCGCGAGCCAGGCGTTCGGCACCGCGCCGATCCCGATGATCACGGCGTCCGCTGGCAGCTCCGCGCCGGAGGAGGTCACCACCCCGGTGACCCGGCCGCCGGAGCCGCGCAGCTCGCTGATTGCCTCGCCGAACCTGAACGTCACGCCGTGGCTGCGATGCAGGCCGGCGAAGACCTCGCCGAGCTCGGGGCCGATCGAGCGGTGCAGCGCGCCTGGCCCGTGCTCCACCACCGTCACGTCGCAACCGTAATGACGGGCCGCGGCGGCGGTCTCCAGCCCGATCCAGCCGGAACCAGCGATCACGACCCGGCCGCCGCCCTGCAACACGGTCCTGAGGTGCTCGGAGTCCTCGACCGTGCGCAGGTACAGCACACCTTCCAGGTCAGCGCCTGGCACCCTGATCCGGCGCGGCGAGGCGCCGGTGGTGATCAGCAGCTTGTCGTAGGGCACGGAGCCGCCGTCCGCCAGCGCCACCCGCCGGGCGGCCCGGTCGATCGACCTGGCGGCGACGCCGAGCCGCAGGTCGACGTCGTGCTCGGCGTACCAGGCCTCCTCGTGCACGTAGACCGAGGATTTGTCGTCCTTGCCGAGCAGGAACCCCTTGGACAGCGGCGGCCGCTCATAGGGCAGCTGCCGCTCGTCGCCGATCAGCACGACGGAGCCGGAGAAGCCCTCCTCGCGCAGCGTCTCGGCGGCCTTGGCGCCGGCCAGGCTCGCGCCGATGATCACGAAGGCGGGTTCGGCGGGCATCGGGGCTCCTTTTCGTTGGCGCTGTCGCGACTATACGTTTCTATCGCTGACCGCCATTCTCTTGGTCAGCGGCACAGCCGCTTGCTCACCGGCACAGCCGCCGGTGCCAGGCGATAGCCGAGGTGTCCGTGAGCGAGGCGAGCTGGTCGACCACGACGCGCAGCCGCGCCGGATCGGACTCAGCCGCGCGGTACGCCGGGCGGAAGGCCGGCTCGAGCGTCCCTGGCGCCCCGGCGAGCACCGCGGCGGCGAGCTCGGCGATCAGCTCGCGCTGCCGGGCCTGCGCGGCAGCGACCCCGGGGCGGCTCATCACATAGTGCGCGGTCACCCCCTTGAGCAGGGCGCATTCCAGCCGCTGCTGCCGGGGCACGACGAGATCCAGCGAGTACCTGGTGGCTCCGCCGGCTGGCTCTTCCGCCCGGCCGCGGGGGCTCTCCGTCCGACCGCCGGGCTCGTCCTGCTGGCCGGCGACCGCAGACTGGCCGACGGGCGGCTCGCGGCGGGTGAGCGTGGCGTCCTGCGCCGCCTCGCAGAACCGGCCGATCAGCTCGCTGGTCAGGTTCTTCAGCCCGGCGAGCGCGGCCGGGCCGCCGTCGAACGCCTCCGGCCAGCACGGCAGCTTGAGCAGCGCCGCGAATACCTCGGCCAGCTCGTCAGCGCTGACCGTGCCCGGGTCGCAGTAGGCGACCGCGGCGAGCTCGGCGACCAGGCGGCGCTCGGCGTCGTCCCGGAGCTGGCTGAGCGTGATCATGCCGGCCTGCAGCCCGTCCTCCAGGTCGTGCACCGAGTACGCGACATCGTCGGCCCAGTCCATGACCTGGGCCTCCAGGCACGGCCGCCCGGCCGGCGCCCCGTCCCTGATCCAGCGGAACACCTCGCCGTCATCGGCGTAGGCACCGTACTTGACCTCGCCGGGGCGCGGCAGCCAGGGGTACTTGAGCGTCGCGTCGAGGGTCGCCCTGGTCAGGTTCAGCCCGGCGCCGATGACCTTGGCCTCCAGCCTGGTGAGCAGCCGGAGACTCTGCGCGTTGCCCTCGAACCCGCCGCAGCCCGCGGCGAGCTCGGCCAGCGCTGACTCGCCATTATGGCCGAACGGAGGGTGCCCCAGATCATGCGCCAGGCAGGCCGCGTCGACCAGGTCGGGATCACATCCGATCGCTGCCCCGAGCTCACGCCCTACCTGCGCGCACTCCAGCGAGTGGGTAAGCCTCGTCCGCGGGAAGTCGCCCGAGCCCACCTCGACGACCTGCGTCTTGGCCGCCAGCCGGCGCAGCGCGGCACTGTGCAGCACGCGGGCGCGGTCCCGTTCGAACGGACCGCGCCCGGTGCTGCGGGCGCCCTTGGGCGGCTCGGCCGCCCACCGCGCGGTGGCGTGGCCGTCGTAGCCATCCATCACCTGCTGTCGCTGGCTCCGGTGGCCTCTGCCACGGCCGCGCGGCCGGCCTCCAGCCGGGCGACCGGCACCCGGAACGGGGAGCAGGACACGTAGTCGAGGCCCGCGTCGTGGAAGAAGTGCACGGACTCGGGGTCGCCGCCGTGCTCGCCGCAGACGCCGATCTTCAGGTCAGGCCGGGCGGCCCTGCCCTCGGCAACGGCGATCCTGACCAGGCGGCCGATGCCGTCGGCGTCCAGCGTCTCGAACGGCGACACGCCGAAGATGCCGAGGTCGATGTAGCGGCTGAAGAACGAGCCCTCCACGTCGTCACGGGAGAAGCCCCAGCCCATCTGGGTGAGGTCGTTGGTCCCGAAGGAGAAGAACTCGGCCGCCTGGGCGATCTGCCCGGCGGTCAGCGCCGCGCGCGGCACCTCGATCATCGTGCCGATCAGGGTGTGCGCCGCCGCGCCGGTCTCCGCTGCCACCTCGGCGAGCACCCGCTCGGTCTCGTCCCGCGCGAGCTCGAGCTCCTGCACCGCGCCGACCAGCGGGATCATGATTTCCGGCCGCGGATCGCCGCCGGCCCGCACCCGGTCCGCGGCGGCATGCGCGATCGCCCGGACCTGCATGGCGTAGAGCCCGGGGATGACCAGGCCGAGCCGTACGCCGCGCAGGCCGAGCATGGGGTTCTGCTCGTGCAGCCGCCGCACCGCGTCCAGCAGCTTCTTGTCCTGCTCGGTCGCGTCGTCGCCGGCCAGCGCGACCTTGACCGTCAGCTCGGTGAGATCGGGCAGGAACTCGTGCAGCGGCGGGTCAAGCAGCCGGATGGTGACCGGCAGCCCGTCCATCGCCGCCAGGATCTCGACGAAGTCGCCCCGCTGCAGCGGCTCAAGGGCGTCGAGGGCGGCCTGCCGCGCCTCGTCGTCGTCGGCCAGGATCAGCCGCTCGACGAGCTGCCGGCGCTCGCCGAGGAACATGTGCTCGGTCCTGGTCAGGCCGATGCCCTGGGCGCCGAACCTGACGGCGCGCGCCGAGTCCTCGCCATTGTCGGAGTTGGCGCGGACGCCGAGGCGGCGGCGCTGGTCCGCATGCGTCATGATCCGGTGCACGGCCGCGACCAGCTCGTCGGACTGGGGGTCCAGGCCGCCCTCGAAGTACTCGACCACGGGAGAGTCCATCACCGGCACCTCGCCGAGATAGACGACGCCGGACGTGCCGTCGATGGAGATCACGTCGCCCTCGCGGACCGTCACGCCGCCGTGCGCGGTGAACGCGTGGCCGGCCAGGTCCACGTCCAGCTCGTCCGCGCCGCAGACGCAGGTCTTGCCCATGCCGCGGGCGACCACGGCCGCGTGGCTGGTCTTGCCGCCCCGGCTGGTCAGGATGCCGCGCGCGGCGATCATGCCGTGCAGGTCGTCCGGGTTGGTCTCCCGCCGCACCAGGATGACGTCGCGCCCGGCCGCCGCCTGCGCGACCGCCCTGGCGGAGTCGAACACGGCGCTGCCGACCGCGGCGCCCGGCGACGCGCTGATCCCCCTGGCGATCCGCCGGGGGTTCCCGCTGGTGTCGAACCTGGGGAACATCAGGTGCGCGAGCTGGCTGCCGGTGACCCGGATCAGCGCCTCGTCCATGTCGATGAGGCCCTGGTCGACGAGCTGGGTGGCGATCCGGAACGCGGCGGCCGCGGTGCGCTTGCCCACCCGGGTCTGCAGCATCCAGAGCTTGCCGCGCTCGATCGTGAACTCGATGTCGCAGAGATCCTTGTAGTGGTTCTCCAGGGTCCGCATGATCTGCATCAGCTCGGCGTAGCAGGCGGCGTTGATCTGCTCCAGATCCTGCAGCGGGACAGTGTTGCGGATGCCGGCGACGACGTCCTCGCCCTGCGCGTTCTGCAGGTAGTCGCCGTAGACGCCCTGCTGGCCGGTGCCGGGGTCGCGGGTGAACGCGACGCCGGTCCCCGAGTCCATGCCCAGGTTGCCGAATACCATCGCCACGATGTTGACCGCGGTGCCCAGGTCGGCAGGGATCCGCTCCTGGCGCCGGTACAAGATGGCGCGGTCGGCGTTCCAGGAGTTGAAGACGGCGTTCACCGCCAGATCCATCTGCTCGCGCGGGTCCTGCGGGAAGTCACGCCCGGTGTGCTGGCGGACGATCTCCTTGAAGGTATCGACGAGGCCGCGCAGGTCGGCGGCGTCCAGGTCGAGGTCGTCCTTCGTGCCCTTGGCCTCCTTGGCCGACTCGATGGCCTGCTCGAAGTCACCGCCCTCGATGCCGAGCACGGTCTTGCCGAACATCTGGATCAGCCGCCGGTAGGAGTCCCAGGCGAACCGCTCGCTGCCGGCTTGCTTGGCCAGCCCGCGGGTCGACTCATCGGACAGGCCGATGTTGAGCACGGTCTCCATCATTCCCGGCATGGAGAACTTGGCCCCGGACCTGACACTGACCAGGAGCGGGTCGGCGTGGTCGCCGAGACGCCTGCCCATCTTCGATTCCAGCTTCCGCAGGTGCTCGGTGACCTCTGCGGCGAGACCGGCGGGGACGGCCCCGTTCTGCAGGTAATAACGGCAGGCGTCGGTGGTGATGATGAAGCCGGGGGGTACGGGCAGGCCCAGGTTGGTCATCTCGGCCAGGTTGGCGCCCTTGCCGCCGAGCAGATCCTTCAGGTCCTTGTTGCCCTCGGTGAAGTCGTAGACGAGCTTCGGCACTGCACGCTCTCCTCATGACGCCGCCGGGTCCGGCAGACTCGCCTGGACGCTGGGGCGGCCAACGGAATGGTGGCCTCACGGCCCTGCCTAGGACTCTACCGAGGGCCACCGGCCACTGGGGAGGTTGCTGGCCGTCCGATCTCAGATTGGCCGGCCTGGCCGGGCGGCGTCGGCCGTTCCGTCTCCGTCCAGGCCGCCGAGCAGGTCGCGCAGCGCCCGGGTGTAGGTGCCGAGTGCCGCCCGGCCGTGGCCGGTGAGAGTGACCCTGGTGATGGACACGGTCCCGTTCCTGGTCTTCTCGCTGCTGATGTAATCGGCGTCTTCGAGCTTGCGCAGGTGGATGATCAGGTTGCCGGGGGTGAGACCGATCATGTCCTGCAGCCGGGTGAAGGACAGCGCGTCGCCGGCGGGCAGCGCCGCCAGCGTCGCGACGATCTTCAGCCGGGTAGGGACGTGGATCAGCGGGTCAAGCTCGCTGGCGGTCATGGCCGGACCACGCTGCGGCGCTGCTGCCAGACCTTGAACGCGGCGGTACCCAGGCACACGGTGCACAGGCCGATGCCCATGATCAGCCACGCGCCGGCCGGGCCGCCGAACGCGGCGACCGCGGCGACGATGGCGATAGCCAGGGCGGGGCCGGCCATCGGCCAGTCCTTGCGCAGTGCCGCGGTGGCCGCGGCGACCAGGCAGACGATCATCAGCGGCGCGTTGGCCGGGTACAGCGCCCAGACCGGGTGGGTTGCCGAGGCGTGGTACAGCGGCACCGTGAACGCGTACGCGGCGATCCAGGCCACCAGCATGACGCCGAGCCAGGCCTGCCTCTTGCGCTGGGCTGGCCCGCTCACGCCGGCGCCCGCGCGCTTCAGCGCCCAGGTGCTCCAGCCGATGTTGATGGCCACCAGCACGAAGATGACGGCCAGCAGCCCGCCGCTGGGCGCGGAGTAGGGGTCGTGGCCGCGCACCGATAGCCAGTACCCGCCGAACACGACGAGCACGAGGACCGCCCGGAAAACCCACAGCAGCGGCGGGCCGGGCGTGAATCTCCGGCGCGCCTGCTGGGTGGCCTGGTCCAGCAGGGCAGCGGCCTGCTGGGGGTCGAAGCTGCCGCCATTCCCGGCGGTGGCGGCGTCGGGCGTGTGGTTCATGGTGCCTCCCTCGATCAACTCTATGCCATAAAGTAGACACTGCTTTACGGCGCAAAGTCAGGGGCCGGGAGCGCCGAACTTTGTGACGTAAAGCCAGGCGGCGAGCCCGGCCAGCGGGAGCAGCCAGCATTGGCCCGCGTTCGGCCAGCACGAACGCGCGCCCGCAGGCCGCCGGCGGCCTGGCATCCGTGCCAGACTCAGCCATGGACATGCCGAGCGGGAGCGTCATCGGGCTGCTGCATCCGGGCGAGATGGGTGCATCCGTGGGCCGCTGCCTGACCCAGGCCGGGCACGTGGTGCTGTGGGCGTCGCAGGGGCGCGGTCCGGAGACGGCGGCGCGCGCGAGGGCCGCTGGCCTCCAGGACGCCGGGACCGCCGAGGAGATAGCCGGGCGCGCGGAGATCATCCTGTCGATCTGCCCGCCGCATGCGGCGCTGGACGTCGCCTGGGCGGTGCAGGGCTTCGGCGGCCTTTTCGTCGACGCCAACGCGATCTCCCCCGCGACGGCCCGCGAGGTGGCGGCAATGGTGGAGGACTGCGGCGCTGAGTATGTCGATGGCGGGATCATCGGCCCGCCGCCGGCGAAGCCCGGCAGCACGCGACTGTACCTCTCCGGCCCGCGGGCCGGCCCGGTGCGTGAGCTGTTCGACGGCACCCCGCTCGATGCGAGGGTTATCGACGGGGGCAACTGGTCGGCGTCCGCGGTGAAGATGGCCTACGCGGCGTGGACCAAGGGCACGGCGGCGCTGCTGCTCGCCACGCGGGCCCTCGCCAGGGCCGAGGGGGTGCAGGACGCGCTGCTGGACGAGTGGGCGCTGTCCCAGCCCGGGCTCGCTGACCGATGCCGCGGTGCCGCCAGGTCGGCGACCGCCAAGGGATGGCGCTGGACGGCGGAGATGGAGGAGATCGCCACGACGATGAGCGACGCGGGCCTGCCCGACGGCTTCCACCAGGGGGCCGCTGACATCTTCCGCCGGGTACCGCGCGGCGAATCCGCTGATCCGGGTGCTCAGCCGGCCGATACGGATGATCATGTTCTCGATGCCGTCCTGGCAGCCCTGGCGCCAGCGCTGACGGACGACCTGTCGCCGGCGCCCGACTAGTGGGGCCCGGGCCAGCTGGGTCCAGGGCACCACTATCATCGGCGCAACCAGTCAGCAGGCTGGAGGTGAAATGGGGCTCCGCTTCTCCAGCCGGTACGCGCGCGCGCTCGCGGGTATCGTGGTGATCCTGCTCGGCATCGGGGCCTTCCTGGCGAGGGGCCCGATCGGCCTCGGCAACGGCCCGCTGTCGTTCGGGTCGTTCAGCGTCACCGGCACCCCCGATCTGGGCGGAGCGCCCGTCGGGCTCGTGGTTCCCGTCATCAACCATGGCAAGTCGCCCGCGCTCATCACCGGGATCACGCTGGTCGGCGGCGGCAACGGGTACCCGCCGCCGCGCCTGATCACCAGCTACGGCGCGCATGGCCGCGGATGCGCTGGCCTCGTGCTGCTGACCCGGACGGGCGCGGCGGGGCACGGGTGCGCCACCGGGCACCTGGCGCTCGCTGGCATGGCGATCCCGCCAAGCCGGAAGGTGCTCGACCAGGTGTCCGGGCGCTTGGTGGCCGAGCCCAGCGTGGGCGTGGTCGCCGAGGCGGCGGCGCCGGCGGCAGGGCGCTGCTGGACGGTGAAGGCGATGGCCGTCCACTATCACGTGGGCATCCGGCACTACACGGCGACGACGCCGGAGGCCGGCGCTGTCTGCGGCAGCGGGGTGTCCAGCACGGATCTGCAGGACGCCACGAACTCTGTCGGCGGCTGAGCGGCCAGGGCGGCCGCCGGCCGGCCGGGCCGCCCGGCCAGGCGCCGGCCCTGCCGCACCGCGCTAGGCGGCGCCCCGGTAATAGGCGGTCGCCTCGCCCTGGATAGCCACGCTGGGGCGGCCGTCGACACCAACCGGCACCGGGCCAGCGACCGTGACGCGCTCACCCCGGCGGCGAGCCGTGCCGTAGTCGAAGATCGCGTAGTGCTGGGTGGCGCGGTTGTCCCAGATCGCCAGGTCGCCTCGGCGCCACTTCCAGCGGACCGTGTGCTCCGGCCGGGTGGCGTGCTCCTGCAGGATCCTGATGAGATCACGGGAGGCCTGCGGGGAGAACCCGACCACGGTGCGGGCGAATCCGCCGAGCACCAGGGACCGCTCGCCCGTCTCCGGGTGGATCCTGACCGCGGGATGCTCGGTCTGGAAGATCGTCGAGACGAACTCAGAGCGCCGGCTAAGCAGCTCATCGTCGGCGAGATCGGCCGGGCTGGGCACGGCCGCGTGGTCGTAGTCGTTGGTGTGCACGACGCGCAGCCGGTCAGCGAGGTCCCGCAGCTCGGCGGGGAGGCTCTCGTACGCGGCCACCGTGTTGGCCCACAGCGTGTCCCCGCCGACCGGCGGGATGACGACCGCGTGCAGCAGGGTGAACGCCGGCGGGCGGTCGACGAAGGTCACATCGGTGTGCCAGTAATTAGCGCGGGCGCCCTTGGCCGAGTCGATTTCCTCCAGGAAGGGCTGCTCCGGCGGGGATGCCAGAGTGGGATGGCCGAGCGTCAGCGGGCCGAGCCGTTCGGCGAACGCTACCTGCCTGGCGTAGTCGAGATGCTGGTCTCGGAGGAAGACCACCTTGTGGTCCAGGAGCGCCTGGCGGATCTGGGCGACGGCGCCGTCGCTGAGCGGGCCGCCAGTGTCGGCCCCGGACAGCTCGGCTCCGATCGCGCCGGCCAGCTGCCTGACGCCGATCCTGGCGGATGTGCTGATGATGCCGGTCATGGCGATTTCCGCTCGGCTCCGTGGGGTGGCTACAGCCGTCCCAGGCGCTAAGCGGGGCGCGGTTATCGTCATAGTCCGAGCATGCGAGGGCCCGGCCAATAAGTCAATATTTCCGACTAAAATTATCGGAAATACCCGGCGGATATCGCGAGGGCCGCCCCGGCGATGCCGCGTCAGGGATGCCGCCCCGGCGGAGGACCACGTATCAGCGTCGCTGGGACTCCACTGTCGCTGTTACTGCAGCGGAGTCCCAGCGACGTCAGTGCAGGGTGCCGCCGGCCGGCCGCCGCGGCCGTAGCAGCGGATTAGCGGCCGTCTAGCCGTTCGGACAGGTAGGCAGTGAGCCCGTCGATGCCGATCCGCTGCTGCCTCATCGAGTCCCGCTCGCGGACCGTGACCGCCTGGTCTTCCAGCGTCTCGAAGTCGACGGTCACGCAGTACGGCGTGCCGACCTCGTCCTGGCGGCGATACCGCCGGCCGATCGCGCTGGCGTCGTCGAAGTCGGCGTTCCAGTGCTTGCGGAGCTCGGCGGCGACGTCGCGGGCCTTCGGGGACAGGTCCGCATTGCGCGACAGCGGCAGCACAGCCACCTTGACCGGGGCGATCCTGGGATCGAGCCGCAGCACGGTGCGCTTCTCCAGCTTGCCCTTGGCGTCCGGCGCCTCGTCCTCGGTGTACGCGTCCAGCAGCAGCACCAGCAGGCACCTGTCGACGCCGAGCGCGGGCTCGACCACGTACGGGATGTAGCGCTCCCCCGACTCGGGGTCGAGGTAGGACATGTCCTGGCCGGACGCCTTCCCGTGCGTCGTGAGGTCGAAATCCGTGCGGTTGGCTATCCCCTCAAGCTCGCCCCACTCGTTGCCAGGGAAATCGAATTTGTACTCGATGTCGACCGTGCGCTTGGAGTAGTGCGAGAGCTTCTCCTTCGGGTGCTCGTACAGCCGCAGGCTGTCCTTGCTGACCCCGAGGCCGATGTGCCAGGCCAGCCGGTCGTCGATCCAGCGCTGGTGCCATTCCTCATCCGTGCCGGGCTTGACGAAGAACTCCATCTCCATCTGCTCGAACTCGCGGGTGCGGAAGATGAAGTTGCCGGGGGTGATCTCGTTACGGAAGGACTTGCCGATCTGCCCGATGCCGAACGGGACCTTCTTCCTGGACGTCTGGAGCACGTTGCGGTAATTGATGAAGATGCCCTGGGCGGTCTCCGGCCGCAGGTAGGCAAGCCCGGACTCGTCCTCGACCGGCCCGAGGTAGGTCCGCAGCAGCCCGTTGAACATGCGCGGCTCGGTGAAGGCGCCGCGGGTGCCGCAGTTCGGGCAGGCCAGGTCCGCGAGCCCGTTCTCCGGCGGGTGCCCGTGCCTGGCCTCGTACGCCTCGATCAGGTGATCGGCCCGGAACCGCTTGTGGCACGACATGCATTCCGTGAGCGGATCGGCGAACTCGGTGACATGGCCGCTGGCCTCCCATACCTCCCGGGCGAGGATGACCGACGAGTCGAGGCCCACGATGTCGTCGCGTTCCTGCACCATCGACTTCCACCACTGGCGCTTGATGTTGTTCTTCATCTCGACGCCGAGCGGCCCGTAGTCCCAGGACGATCGGAGACCGCCGTAAATCTCGCTCGACGGGAACACGATCCCGCGCCGCTTGCAGAGGCTGACCAGGGTCTCCAAGCGGTCATTGCGCTTAGCCATCAACGTCTCCATCCGGCTGGCGGTCGGCGGCCCTGCCCGGGTGCGCGCGGCACCCCGGGGCGCGGCTCCGGTAAAGCTTAGCGGTGCGAATCCGCGCGGCAGCCTGGCCATGGTGACCTGCCGTCATGTCCGCTGACCGGGCGGGACGCCGTATCTTTGCCGTGGCGAAGCAGAATCATGACGAGAGGCCGACGACATTGAGCAGGAAACGGCCGGCCCGGCGGCCCCAGGGGAAGCCCGGCCAGGGCCGCCCCGCCCAGGGCAGGCCGGTGCAGGGCAGGCCGCAGCAGGGCGGAGCGCGGCCGGCCATCCAGCGGCGGAGCCTGACGCCGCTGCTGTACCTGCGCCAGCTGCCCGGCTGGGCCGCCCCGCTGGTCATGGCGGCGCTGCTTATCGTGGGCCTCGCCGTGCGCGGCTGGGGCGGGGCGATCGCGCTCTGCCTGGTGGCCATCTTCATCACCTGGCTGGGATACCTGTCCTGGCCCGCGCTGAGCATCCTCGCCCGGGCTGGCCGGCTGCTGGTCACCGCCTTCGTGCTGGCGCTCGCGTTCCTGCAGTCAACGCGCTGATCGGCTAGCTGCTCCGGCTGGCAGCCGCGGCGGAGCGTGGCTGCTCCGGCTGGCAGCCGCTACGGCCGGCGTGCGATCAGTCCCCGGCCGCGGACCCGGCCGGGTTCGGCTGGGCGCCGCCATACCGGCGGTCCCTGCTCGCGAATATCTCGCAGGCCTGCCACAGGTGGCGGCGGTCGAAGTCGGGGAAGAGCGTGTCAAGGAACACGAGCTCGGCATAGGCGGACTGCCAGATCAGGAAATTCGACATCCGCTGCTCGCCGGATGACCGGATGAACAGGTCGACGTCGGGGATGCCCGGCTCGTCGAGGTACCGCGCGAACACCCTCTCGTCGATCCGGTCGGCCCGCAGCTTCCCGGCGGCGACATCGGCGGCGATCGCCGCCGCCGCGTCGGCGATCTCGGCACGGCCGCCGTAGTTGACGCAGAACTGCAGGGTGAGCACCGAGTTCCCGACGGTCATCCGCTCGGCTTCCTCAAGCTCGCTGATCACGCTGCGCCACAGCCGGGGCCGCCGACCAGCCCAGCGCACCCGGACCCCCATCTCGTTCAGCTGATCGCGGCGGCGCCGGATAACGTCGCGGTTGAAGCCCATCAGGAAGCGGACCTCGTCGGGTGAGCGCCGCCAGTTCTCGGTGGAGAACGCGTAGGCCGACAGGTACGGGATCCCGAGCTCGATCGCGCCCATGATCACGTCGAACAGCGAGCTCTCGCCTCGCCTATGGCCTTCCGTCCGCGGCAGCCCGCGCTGCCTGGCCCACCGGCCGTTGCCGTCCATGACCAGGGCCACGTGCCGGGGCACGAACGCGGCCGGGATGGCGGGCGGCCGGGCTCCGCCGGGGTGCGGGTACGGCGGCCGGACCTGGCTCAAGCGTGCTCCACATGCCGGAGTGACCGGATCGAATGCTCCAGGTGCCACTGCAGGTACGCGGCCACCAGCCCGCTGCACTCGACCTGATGCCTGCGCTCGCTAGCGTCGGCGTGCGGCCAGTCGCCGCTCATCAGCGCGCTCATCAGCGCGATCGTCTGCGCCGATGGCATCGCCGCGCCGGGGGCGCGGCAGGAGCGGCAGATCAGCCCCCCGGCCGATATCGCGAAGGCGCGGAACGTGCTCGCTGCCCGGGCCGACTGACTGGCGAGAGCCGGATCCCATCCCGGATCCGGATCCCGTCCCGGCCGCAACCCCGGATCCGGATCCCGTTCCGGCCCCGGATCTTTGCCCGGCTCCGGCTCCGGCACTGGCCGCGGCGCCCGTGTCCCGCAGATCGCGCATTCGTCCAGGGCCGGCGCGTACCCGGCGACCGCGAGCGAGCGCAGCAGGTAGGCGTCCAGCACGAGCCGGGGGTCATGGGCGCCCTCGCCGAGCGCGCGCAGCCCGCCGACGAGCAGCAGGAACTGCCGGAGCGCCGGCTCCTTCTCCACCGGGGTGAACCGCTCGGCCGTCTCCAGCATCGCCGTCCCCGTCGTGTAGCGCGGGTAGTCGCCCGCCAGCGGCTCCCCGTACGGCCGCAGCGTCTCCGCCTGGGTGATCACATCCAGTGATCGTCCGGCGTAGAGCAGCAGGTCGACATGGGTGAACGGCTCCAGCCGCGCGCCGAACCTCGACTTCGTGCGCCGCACGCCCTTGGCTACCGCCCGGACCCGCCCGGTCCGCCGGGCGAGCAGGGTGACGATCCGGTCGGCTTCGCCCAGCTTCTGGGTGCGCAGCACGATTCCGTCGTCGCGGTAGACGCTCACCTGGCCATTGTCCCGCACCGCTGCGCCCGCGCCCGCCAGGCCGCGCCGCACGGTCCTGCGCGGCGTGGACGCTGGCGGTGCGGGGCCGCCATAATGGCTCATCACCGGAAGGAGCCCTGCATGCCGCCAACTCGCGCTCATTTCAACGGCAGCGTGAACCTGCCGGACACCGAGACCGTGATGCGGGAGATCAGCACCCGGATTCCGTCCGGCGTGCGTCGCATTCCCGACGGGGAAACCGGTGACCGGGGGAACTGGATCTACTTCCAGCTGCAGCGGTTCCTGCAGTCCGGCTCGCTCGTGCCGGCGCAGCCGCACGACAACCCCGCGGAGGACTACCAGCAGATGCCGCAGGTGCGACTGGCCGACGGGATAGGGCCGGACGACGTGAAGTGGCCGGACCTGGGCTACGCGGACGCCTACCTCGGCTCCTACGCGACCTTCCGCCGGCTGCGGGACGAGGGCACCATTCCCGGCGGCGTTCGCTTCCAGGTCCAGTACCCGACGCCGCTCGCGTCGATTAACGCGTGGGTGGTCCCCGACCAGCAGGACGCGCTGCTTGGCTCCTACGAGCGGGCGCTGTTCGCCGACGTTAGCCGGCTTCTCGCGGCAATCCCGCACGACGAGGTGGCCGTGCAGTGGGACGTCGCCGTCGAGTTCGGGATCCTGGAGCAGAGCTTTGACAGCACCAGCGCCCAGGCCTTCGACGCCATCATCGCGGGCCTCGTCCGCTGCGTGAACCAGGTGCCCGACGACGTTCCCGCTGGGCTGCACCTGTGCTACGGCGACTACGGGCACCAGCATTTCAAGCAGCCGGAATCACTGGCCCTGCAGGTCCGGGTGCTCAACGCGGTCAGCGCGGGTGCGGGACGCGAGGTGAGCTTCGTGTCCTTCACCGTGCCCCAGTACCAGAGCGACGCGGCCTATTTCGCGCCGCTGGCCGACCTGCGGGCGGGCGAGCAGACCGAGCTCTACCTCGCGCTCGTGCCCTACCACCCGGCGGAGCAGGCACCTGGCACCACGGCGGAGCAAGTCCGGCTGATCGACGCCGTGCTGGCCGGCCGCGGCGCGGGCAGCCCGGTGTGGGGTGTCAGCACGGAATGCGGAATGGGACGCGCGGGCCGCGAGGAGATACCCGGCCTGCTCGACCTGCACCAGGAGATCATCACCGCTGGCTGAGCCCGCCCCTGCCGGGATCGGCTCTCAGTCGTAGAAGCCGAGACGGCGCAGCTGCTTCGGGTCCCGCTGCCAGTCCTTGGCGATCTTGATCCGCAGGTCGAGGTAGACCCGCATGCCGAGCAGCGCCTCGATCTGGCGGCGGGCCTGGCTGCCGACTTCCTTCAGCCGCGCGCCCTTCGCCCCGATCACGATGGCCTTCTGGCTGGGCCGCTCCACGTACATCAGCGCGTGCACGTCCATCAGGTCCGCGCGCCCCGGCCGCGGCGCCATCTCCTCGACCACGACCGCGATCGAGTGCGGCAGCTCGTCGCGCACTCCCTCCAGGATCGCCTCGCGGATCAGCTCTGCCACCAGCTGCTGCTCAGGCTCGTCGGTCAGCTCGCCGTCCGGGTACAAGGCCGCGCCCGCCGGCAGGTGCGACACGAGCACGTCGGCCAGCACGTCCAGCTGGAAGCCGGACACCGCGGAGACCGGCACCACGTCCGCCCACTCGCCGAGGTCCCCGACAGCGGCGAGCTGAGCGGCCACCCGGTCCCTGGATACCTGGTCCGTCTTGGTGACGATCGCGACCACCGGCGTCTTGCCGATGCCCGCCAGCTCATCGGCCAGGTACCGGTCACCCGGCCCGATGCGCTCGCTGGCCGGCAGGCAGAAGCCGATCACGTCGACCTCGGTGAGCGTCGACCGCGCCAGGCTGTCCAGCCGCTCCCCGAGCAGCGTACGCGGCCGGTGCAGCCCCGGCGTGTCGATGATCACCAGCTGCGCGTCCGGCCGGTGCACAATGCCGCGGATCGCCCGGCGGGTCGTCTGCGGGCGGCTGCTGGTGATCGCGATCTTGGTGCCGACGAGCGCGTTCATCAGCGTCGACTTACCGACGTTGGGACGGCCGACGAAGCACGCGAAGCCCGACTTGAACTTCGCCGGCTTGAACTCCGCCGGCCGCGGCACCGGCGCGGCGGCCGGCTGCGATCCCCGCGGTCGTCCCACGCAGTGATTCTCCCCTACCGGTGCGTCAGGAGCCTACGGCCGGGCCGGCTACGCCGATATCCGGCGTTCAGGGGATCGTCGGCCACCGGCAGGTAACCGACGCTTACCCGACCAATCGCCCGTCGCGGTCCCGGCTCGCAAGGTTCGAGCAGGCCATGGCAAAGCTTCACGATGACGTGGCTGACCTGCTCCCGGGCAGCTGACGGCTGAGGCCCATCCGGGATCACGGCCGCAGCGTCGCGCGCAGCGTGCCATCTGACCCGGCGTGGAAAACGGTAGCGTCCGGGCCGATGTCGCGGACGGCAGCGAGATCGGCAGGATCCGGCTCGTCCGCGTCGCTGACCAGGACCGCCGCCTCCAGCCTGGCCGCGCCGCTGGAGACGGCCATCGCCACGGCCAGCCGCAGCGCCGAGAGCCGCAGCGACGGCAGGGCCACGGCGGCGGCGGCGTAGGTACGACCGGTCTCGTCGCGCACCGCGGCGCCCTCGGCGGCCGCGACCCGGGCACGCGCTGAGCGCGCGAGAGTGATGATCTTGATGTCCTCCGGGCCCGGCTGAGCGTCCGGGCCGGGCTGAGCGTCGCTCACCCGGCCAACTCTAGTTGCCGCCGCTGCGACACTCAGGCCGCCGCGCCGCCTGTCCATTCGCCTGTCCATTCGCGCCGCCTCGCCATTTCGCGCCGCCTCCACTCTCGCGCCGCCCGCCGGAGTGGCTAAGGCTGCGCCGCCGGGCTGCGGTTACCGGCCGGCTCCGGCACTGTCCCGGTGCGCTGCACCGTAACGGTGCCGATCCTGTTCCGCCGCCCGGCGAGGCTCTCCGCGGTCAGCTTCAGCCCTTGCACGACCGCCACCGACCCCGCGATCGGCACCCGGCCCAGCTGCTGGGCCAGCAGGCCGCCGACGGTCTCCACGTCCTCGGCGTCGATGCGGACGCCGAACAGCTCCTCGAGTTCCTCCACGGGAAGCCGCGCGGTTACCCTCGCCTGCCGGCCTTCCTCGATCCATTCCACCGCGGGCTGTTCCTGGTCATACTCGTCAGTGATCTCCCCGACGATCTCCTCCAGGATGTCCTCGATGGTGACGAGCCCCGCCGTCCCGCCGTACTCGTCGATCACGATCGCCAGGTGGATCTGCAGCGCCTGCATCTCCTTGAGCAGCTCGTCGGCCGGCTTGCTGTCCGGCACGAACGTGGCCGGCCGCATGACCGAGGAGACCTTCTCGGCGGACTCCGCCTCCCAGTGCTCGTGGCTGCGGGTGACGATGTCCTTGAGATAGGCGATCCCCACCACGTCATCCAGGTTGTCGCCGATGACCGGGATACGGGAGAAACCGCTGCGCAGCGCCAGCGAGAGCGCCTGGCCCAGCGTCTTGTCCCGCTCGACGAACACCATGTCGGTGCGCGGGACCATGACCTCGCGAACGATCGTGTCGCCCAGCTCGAAGACTGAGTGGATCATCGCCCGCTCGCCAGGCTCGATGACCCGGCGCTGCTCCAGCAGGTCGACCAGGCCGCGCAGGTCCTCCTCCGACCCCGACTGGCCCCGGCCGGGGCCCAGCTTGCGGCCGGCCGAACCGAGGAACCGCGGCAGCGGCCCGAGGAAGCGAACGACAGGATGCAGAACGGAGGCAGCGGCGAGCGCCAGCCGCGCCGGGTGCTGTCGCTCGGCGCTGCGGGGAATGAGCCCGGTCGCCACGTAGATCGCGACGATCATGATCGCGGCGGCGAGCGCGAACGGCCGCCAGCCGGGCCCGATTACGTGCAGCAGCACGACGGTCACCAGCACCGTCGAGCCCGCCTCGGCGGCCACCCTGGCCAGCGCCAGCACGCTCAGGTAGCTGGGCACCTCGGCCAGCACGGCCTGCAGCGGCGCCGATCTCTCGCGCGCCGTGCGGCCCAGTTCCTTCGCGCCCGCCCTGGCGACCCCGAGCAGCGCGGCCTCAGCGGTCGCGCAGCACGCGGCCGCGGCGATCAGCGCGAGCGCGGCGACGGCCAGCCAGCCCATCGCGCCCTCACCCTGGCCCTTCTCGCCCTTCGTGCGCCGCCGGGTCACCAGATCCGCGCTCGGAGCGCCAGGCCGCGAGCAGCTTGTCCTGCAGGCCGAACATCGCGGCATGCTCGGCCGGATCCGCGTGATCGTAGCCGAGCAGGTGCAGGATGCCATGCGTGCACAGCAGCTCAAGCTCGTCCTGCACGTCATGCCGCGCCTTGCGCGCCTGCTCCGCGGCGACCTGCGGGCAGAGCACCACGTCGCCCAGCAGGCCCGGCATCGGATCCGGCTCGGCGGCGCTGCCCCGGTCGGCGCGGCCGCCTGCCTGAGCTGGCGGCCTCAGCTCGTCCATCGGGAATGCCAGCACGTCCGTCGGCCCCGGCTCGCCCATCCAGCGCTCATGCAGATCGGCCATGGCCGGCTCGTCGACGAGCAGCACGGAAAGCTCCACCAGCGGGTGCACCCGCATGTCATCAAGCACGTGGCGGGCGATGTCCGCCAGCGCGGCCTCGTCGACCGCGGCACCCGACTCGTTGGCGATCTCGACGCTCACGGCGCCGGTCACCGGACCCTGGTGCCGGCGCGGCGGGACCGGCTGCCGGCGATCCGTTCTGAATTCGCGGCCGCGTCCTGGCGCGCGTCGTACCGCTCGTAGGCGTCCACGATGTCGGCCACCAGCTTGTGCCTCACGACATCATGGCTGGTCAGGCGAGAGAAGTAGACGTCGTCCACGCCATCGAGTATGTCCTGGACCAGCCGCAGGCCGGACAGTTTCCCGGCCGGAAGGTCGACCTGCGTAACGTCGCCGGTCACCACGATCCTGGAGCCGAAGCCGAGGCGGGTGAGGAACATCTTCATCTGCTCGGGCGAGGTGTTCTGGGCCTCGTCGAGGATGATGAACGCGTCGTTCAGCGTGCGGCCGCGCATGTAGGCGAGCGGGGCGATCTCGATGGTCCCGGCGGCGGTCAGCCGGGGGATCGTGTCGGAATCGAGCATGTCGTGCAGCGCGTCGTAGAGCGGCCGGAGATACGGGTCGATCTTCTCGTACAGCGTGCCCGGCAGGAAGCCGAGCCGCTCGCCCGCCTCCACGGCCGGACGGGTCAGGATGATCCGGGTGACCTCCTTCGCCTGCAGCGCCCGGACCGCCTTGGCCATGGCCAGGTAGGTCTTGCCGGTCCCGGCCGGCCCGATGGCGAAGACGATCGTGTGCGCGTCGATGGCATCGACGTAGCGCTTCTGGTTCAGCGTCTTGGGCCTGATCGTCCGGCCGCGGGCGGACAGGATGTCCAGGGTCAGCACCTCGTCGGGCCGGGCGGCTGGCCGGTTGCGCAGCATGGAGACCGTCTGCTCGACCACGCCGACCGAGAGCTCGGTGCCGCGGGCCACGAGCTTGGTGAGCTCGTCGAAGAGCCTGGCGACCAGCGCGGTTTCCGCCTGCGGGCCGGTCACCGTGATCTCGTTTCCGCGGACGTGGATATCGGCGTCGAAGTCACGCTCGATCACCCGAAGCAACTCGTCGCCGGATCCGAGCAGTATCACCATCGAGTGGTCATCCGGAATGACGATCTTTACCCGGCTGCCGCTCTCGCCCGATGGGAGCTCACGCTGCAACGAATCGCCTGCTTCGTGGGTCAATTACCTTTCCCCGCCCGGGCGCCTCGGCGCCCGCATGATCGGCCATGCCCGCTGCCGGGCCTCACCCGGGAGGCCAGGCCATCGCCCGGCCGCCGAGTACGTGCGCGTGCACATGCTGGACAGTCTGCCCAGCCTGCGGGCCGGTATTGAATACAACCCGGTATCCCGTCCCGTCGATTCCGGCCTCGGCCGCGACCCTGTGCGCCTGCGCCGCGACCTCCGCCAGCAGCCCGTCACCCGCCTCGGCGAGCGCGGCGAGGTCCGGGTAGTGGTCTTTCGGTATCACCAGCACGTGGATCGGCGCCTGCGGGCTGATATCGCGGAACGATATCGTGCGCTGGCTCTCCAGCACCCGCGCCGCCCCGATCTCACCTGCCGCGATGCCGCAGAAGAGGCAGTCGGCCATGCGACGATCTTAACTTGTCACCCGACGTGAGACGGCCGACATATATGGTTGCTTTACTGCGAATCCTCGGCGGGCCAGCCTGCGCGTTCACGGCGACAGGCAGGCAAGTGCCGCCGTGCCCGAGGTGACTCGCTCGCCTCGATTCGTGACGATTCGCGATGGCGTGGTCATGCGCGGCGATGCCGGCTCAGCAGGGAACGAACATGAGGGCGGAGGATCGTTGAAGCCAGTCGGCAGGCGGGGATCCGACGCGAAAACCGGCCATGACAGCAAGTGAACCGGCCGACGCAGCCGCGCGTCCAACTCACGTGACCGAAACCCTGGTGGCGAAGCCCGCTATTGGGGCAGTCTCCGCCGACTGGGATGCCGACCGGGCGGTGACCGTCCTTTACAGCGCTCACTATCGCTCCCTGGTCCGCCTCGCGGCCCTGCTGCTGCGCGACGTATCGACCGCGGAGGAAGTCGTGCAGGACTCGTTCGTCGCGATGCACAGCGGCTGGCGCAGGCTCAGGGACAGCGACAAGGCCCTGTCCTATCTCCGGCAGTCGGTGGTGAACAGGTCCCGCTCCGTGATCAGGCATCGCGTGGTGGTCGACAGGAACGCGCCGAAGCCGCCGCCGGACATGCCGAGCGCGGAGCAGGGCGCGATAACCCAGCTGGAGCGATCGGCAGTGGTGACCGCGCTGCGGACGCTGCCCGCCCGGCAGCGCCAGGCGCTGGTGCTGCGCTACTACGGGGATCTGTCGGAGGCACAGATCGCCGCGGCGATGGGCATCAGCAGGGGCGCCGTGAAGAGCCATACGGCGAGGGCGATGTCCTCGCTCCGCAGCGTGCTGGAGCGAGAGGTATGACGAACGGTTGGGGGCGCAAAGAGAAGCTTGGAGCGGGACCAATGACACGGACTCTTGACCACGAGGAGCGACTGCGCCACGCGCTGCGTGCCGCGGCCGATTCGGTCGAGCCCGCGGCAGACGGCCTGGAGCGGATCCGCGCCCGGCTGACCAGGCCGCGGCCAGCGGTCGTCGCCTGGATGGTAGCCGGGGCTGAGCCCGTCGTGCTCTGGCTCCGGCCCGTCCTCGCCCGGCTGCGCCTCCGGATCAGTCCGGCGGCCACGTCGCCGCGCCCGCGGACCGGCCCCGGCGTAACTCCGATCCGGCCTGGCGGTCCCGTCCGATGGACCCGCTCCGCATGGCTGCGTCCTGTCGCCGCGATGGGCGCCTTCGCCGTGATCATCGGCTCCGGCGCGATCGCGCTCGGTGAGCTGCCGGGCGCCATCAGCCAGGTCACCGCAGGCGGTGTCAGGCCCGCGAGCAGCGCGCAGACCTCGTCCCACGGCGGATCCGGCAACGTCAACGGCCACGCGAGCCAGTACCTGACCAAGAGCCCCTCTCCGAAGCTGCTGGGCGGCTTCTGGCCGCGAAACCCGGCGGAGACGTCCAGCGGGCACTTGCGGCCGCAGGTGCTGCCCACCATCAAGGTGACACCGAGCCCGTCGCCTTCGTGCACGCCGACGCCAACGCCGACGCCGACCCCCACGGTCACGCCTTCGCCGACCCCGACGCCCACGCCGACTCCGACCCCGACCGTCACGCCCACGGTCACGCCGTCGCCGAGCGACTCGACCAGCCCAGCCGATGACGGCAGCCAGGCGGCGAGCGCGGGAACCGTGGTCACGACTAACGCCGCCGCCGACACCGCGGCGGAGTCCGGCAGCTTGAGCTGCTAGCACGCCGTCCGTAACGGCCCGTGCGGGGCGGCGCAACGGCCCGTGCTGGCGCGCTCAGCCCCAGCGGCCGGAGGCGCTGAGCAGCAGCGCGGCGGCGATCGCGCCAGCCGACGAGGAGCGCAGTACCGAGGGGCCGAGGCGGGCGCTCACCGCGCCCGCCTCCGCCAGCCGGCTTTCCTCCGCCGGGCTCAGCCCGCCCTCCGGCCCCACCACGACGACGATGTCGCCGTGGGCGGGCACGGGCAGGCTGCGCAGCCCGGCTGCCGCGTCCGGATCGAGGACGACGGCGAGACTCGCCGCCGCGGCGAGCCTGGCCACGTCCGCCGTCTCCGCCTGCGCGGTGATTTCGGGGAACCTGGCGCGGCGTGCCTGCTTGGCCGCCTCCCGCGCGGTCACCCGCCAGCGCGCGGCTGACCGATCACCGCGAGCGCCCCGCCACTTCGCCACGCATCGCTCGGCCGCCCACGGCACCACGACGTCCACGCCGACCTCGGTCATGATCTCGACGGCAAGCTCGCCCCGGTCGCCCTTGGGAATCGCCTGCACCACCACCAGCCTCGGGCTGGGCGGCGGGTCGGCGCGCACGGCCAGCACGGTCAGCTCGAGTGAGTCCGTGCCGATGCCGGTCACCACGCACTCGGCGACGGTTCCGTCGCCGTCCGTGACGTCGGCGCGCTGGCCGGCCATGAGCCTGCGCACGGTCGCGGCATGCCGTCCCTCCGCACCCGACAGCACGATGCGGCCGCCCGCCAGCTGGCCGCCACCCGCCAGCTCGCCGTCGGCCAGCTGGCCGGCGTCAGCCACGAAGACGGGCGGCCTCAGCGCGGGCTCCGGGCGGCGGGCTCGCCGTGCCGGCTCCGGGCTATCGGCTCGGCGTGCGGGCTCCGGGCTACCGGCTCGCCGTGCCGGCTCCGGGCCGCCGGCTCACCGGCCGTTGAAGGCATCACGCAGCCGGGAGAAGAACCCCTGCTGGCCCGGGGCGAACTTGCCGGGCGGCGATTCCTCGCCGCGCAGCCTGGCGAAGTCCCTGAGCAGGTTCTCCTGATCAGGCTCCAGCTTGGTCGGCGTCTCCACGGTCACGTGGATCAGCAGGTCACCGCGGCCGGACGCGTTCAGGTGCTCCGAGCCATGGCCGTACAGCGGGATCGCATGGCCGGACTGGGTGCCGGGGCGGATATCCACGTCGGCCGGCCCGTCCAGCGTCTCCACCTGCAGGGTCGCGCCGAGCGCGGCGGCAGCCATCGGGATCGTCACCGTGCAGTGCAGGTCATCACCCTGCCGCTCGAAGATCGGGTGCGGCCGCTGGACGATCTCCAGGAACAAGTCGCCGGGCGGCCCGCCGCCCGGACCGGTCTCGCCCTCGCCGGCCAGCTGGATGTGCGTGCGATCCTCGACGCCCGCCGGGATCCGCACCTTGATGTTGCGGCGGGTCCTGACCCGCCCGTCGGCGTCGCACTCGGGGCACGGGCGGGCGATGATCGTGCCGTAGCCGCCGCAGGCCGGGCATGGCCGCGAGGCCATCACCTGGCCGAGGAAAGACCTGGTCACCTGGCTTATCTCGCCCCGGCCCGCGCACACGTCGCAGGTCTGCGGGTGGGTGCCGGGGGCGGTGCCCTCGCCCGAGCAGGTCGGGCAGACGACGGCAGTGTCGACGGCGAGATCCTTGGTCGTGCCGAAGGCGCACTCGGACAGGTCGAGCTCCACCCTGATCGTGGCGTTCCGGCCGCGGCGGGCGCGGCTGCGCGGCCCGCGGCCCGCGGCCCCGGCGCCGGCTCCGAAGAACGCGTCCATGATGTCGCTGAACGGGAACCCGGCGGCGAATCCGCCCTGGCTGGCGCCGCCCGGCGCGAACGGATCCGCGCCCAGGTCGTACATCTGCCGCTTCTCCGGATCGGAGAGCACCTCGTACGCCTGGGTGATCTCCTTGAACCGCTCCTGCGTCCGCGGGTCGGGGTTGACGTCCGGGTGCAGCTCACGGGCCAGCCGCCGGTACGCCTTCTTGATCGAGTCCGCGTCCGCGTCCCTGCGGACGCCCAGGACCCCGTAATAGTCGTTGGCCACCAGGACCCCTACGACTCGGCCAGGATCTGGCCCACGTACCGTGCCACCGCGCGCACCGCTCCCATCGCCGTCGGGTAGTCCATCCGTGTCGGGCCGAGCACGCCCAGCTTCGCGAGGGACTGGTCGCCGGAACCGTATCCCACCGCCACCACCGA